>Ga0081540_1000957_pt1 | contig 26043 bp, 19 predicted proteins | sample TabmetS2T1R1_FD_71024 | JGI IMG/M metagenome (GOLD analysis project Ga0081540, IMG submission 71024) | Tabebuia heterophylla rhizosphere microbial communities from the University of Puerto Rico - S2T1R1 | ecosystem: Host-associated > Plants > Roots > Rhizosphere ...
CCCGGGCGCCCTGCGGCTGGCCCGGGGTCATCGTGCCGTAGGGGGCGTAGATGTCCAGGAAGCCCGCTCGATCGGCGGCAGATCCGGTTGGTTCTATGACGCCTGAAGTGGTGTCAGATCGAGCAAGTACCAGGCCATGATCGTGGAGTTGCGGTCATCGTCCCATCGCCTCATACGTTCGATCTCAAATGAGCGAAGCACCTTGCCCGGGTGGCGGATAAGAGGCCCTCCCGAACTGCCCGGGGAGTAATCGATCTGCCGATGCTCGATCGCGAGTCGTCGCACATACCAGTCGGTTCGGAGATCGGGCAAGCCGAATGCGTGCCACTCGTAGTCGGCCACGACGCTGAGCGTGCACTGCGCGGTGACGCGTGAGCCCGCGGCGACCTCGGATGCGGGTCCCGCGGTCCGAGCGACAAACGCCTCGTCACCGGCAGTGATCACGAACTCCGAGCCGGCGTGTCCCCGTTCAGTCCACACATCTTCGGCGTGTCCGGCCACTCCGGTCACTTCATACTGGTAGCTGCCGGAGCCCTGTTCGCCGCCGGGATCCGCGAGCTCCGCGATGCCGTTCACCGCTGTCTGGGCGGAGCCGAGGTTGCCGCACTCGGCCCGCAGGCCCACGTCCCGCAGATGCGAGCCTCGGGCAAGCTCGGGAAGCGCGCCATCCTTAACCCGAAGTTACTGTAACTATGCGTGTTCGACTCCCTGACCTGCGAAAACGTTCCTCCGGGTGGCCGGGTTTCGCGTCTGTAGCCAGAAAGATCTTGTAACAGCAAGCTTCTGACCTGGGCATATGTGATCGGTTGAGCAAGATCAAGTAACTCCGGTCTAGTCCCGCGGTGACGGTCCGGCCTGCAGCGACTGGCTCGGCCACGCGGCCCTGTTGATACGCGCCGAGCACCCTGCTGCCCAGCTCGGGCCGGCCGATCTGACCGAGGGGCCGCAGCTTGCAGCGGTCGAGCGGATGGCCCGGCAGCGTCATCAGCAACGCCGGGATCATGTTTCCCGGGCGGCAACTGCAGGCCCCGGCCGCCGGATGGAACCGCGATGGCGGCCCTGGCCGCTCTCCCGTATCTGGGGCACGGTAGAGTCCTCGGCAAGGCGGGCGCCGTGGTGGCCCATCATGGGTCCGGCCGACGTGTGCGCGACGAGCCAGCGGATCCTGACCTGAGGGAACACCGATACCGCTGCCGTCTCGGCATGCCGCGGTCCGTTCGGTAGTCACTGACCGGCTGGCTTGGCGTCAGCCTCGGTCGAGGTGAGGTAGGTGCGTAGCGTCACGTCGGCGAAGTGCAGCAACTCTGGCGCAGGCTTCCGGTCGGCGCGCCGCGGGGTGAGCGATACGGGGACGAGCGTGACCGTCTGGAGCGCGCCGCCATCGGCCAGGACCCGCCGGAGTGCGTCGGTGATGGTGACGTAAGTATCCAGCGGGGTGAGCGGGTGCGCCGGCCGCAGGTCCGTCGGGTCCGCTGACGGCGAAGGCACCTCGCAGTGCCCCTCATCTCCGTAGCAGCCGCCGTGACCGAAGATGGTGAACCGGCCAGCGTAACCCTGCTCAGCCGTCCGCGGGGTTTCGGCGGTGGCCGCCGGGTTATTCAGGAACAGGCGGACCTCATAAGAGGCCGCGGAATGATCCGCTCCGGTGATGACCACGTCGGCCCGGGTGAACGGGGCAAGGCCTTCCCCGGCCGGGAACCGAAGATCGATCACCAGGGTTTGCCCGGTCTCGCCCGCGCGGGCGTCGGCCGCTGCGACCATCGTTCCTCCTCAGCCGATGACCTGGGCGGCGTACTCATAGCCCAGCTTAGAGATGTCCAGGACCTGGCGCACCGTCACCGGCCACGGCGCCAGCGCCTGGTCCAGCAGGCCAGCTGGCGGGTTAGCGCCACGAGGGCTGATCTGCCACAAGTACCACAGCCGGTCAATCATCGAATGGTGCGCCCAGAACACCGGATCATAAGCGGCGATCGGCACCGCCGACATCGCCCCGCCCACCCAGCCATGCACGCCATTGTGGATGCTTTCCAAAATCGTGCTGAAGTCGCTGAACGTGGTGGAACTCAGCGCCCGGGCCACGGTCTGCGTGCGGGGCAGCTCATCAGGCACGTCCGGATCGCGTACCGTCACCGGGTCCGGCCCGTCGGTTATCGCACCGGGAAGATTTTCCCGCACCGCCGCAAGGTCGGCGTCATCCAAGGTCACCGGGCCGGCCGCCAGCGGGTTGTCTCCTGCCCCGGAATCAGCCAGGTAGCCTGCGGGCAGGCCGTCCGTGTGCGCCGACGACGACGTCCAGTCCCACCACGGGAGACTGACCGCCACGGTCTGGTCGTCACGCGCCCGGCGCAGCGCGTCAGTCAGCGCCCGCTCGAAGAAGTACAGGTACGCACGATGCCAGGGCAGGAACAGCAGCGTGCCATGCTGGCAGTACTCAGGCAGCGGTAGCCCGTGCAGACCGGCATAGAAGGCGTAGCCGCGGTCGTCATGCAGGCCGTACACCGCCGCGAAAGCATCCCGAACATCCGGCAACTCGGTAGCGCCCAGCGTCGCAACGCTCTTCCGTACCCCCACCGCAACCCCCTCGGCCCGCGTGCCCAGCCCTCCCCTGCAGGCGCCAACCCCTCATCATTACACGAGGCCTGCCGCATATCGACGCCCAGCCCGAGGTGAGCACTGATCGTAGTCAGTTACGGACCGCGAGCTCAGCCTGAGCGCTAACCGCCGTTAGGTGCGGGCTTCGATCCCGTGGTGATCTTGGGCCGGGGGGCTGTTGCAGGTTTCTGCGGTGACTGGTGCAGATAGCTCCAGGCACGCCCAGCGTGGGTTCCTGGCAGTGCAGGGGCAGGCTTCATGCCCGTTTTGATGCTGGTTACGGTTCTATGCGGGGTTTGGGGAGCGCTGGTTCAGCTGATGGCTGCCAGCATCCGCAGGTTGTGCGCGATACCGGCGAACAGGAACTCGCTGGTGGCGTTGTGCAGGCCGCGGAGGCTGAAGCGGCGCAGGCCGCCGTTGTCTTTGAGGCTGGCGTGCAGTCCCTCGACGTCGGGGGCGCGGCGCTTGTATGCGGCGCGGCCCTCGGGGGTGCGCAGCCGGTGCGCGTTGGCTTGGATGACGGTGGTGTCTTCGGGCGGGGGCCCGGCGGCGGGCTCGCGGCGGGCGAGGTCGCGGGTCTTGCCGTCGGCGATGAGCCGGTCCGGGCCGGGGCGGCCAGGTTCGCCTCGCTGTGGTAGCCGGCGTCTTCGACGAGCACGCCGATGCCGCTGGTCATGGCGTGGTGGCAGGCGGCGGCGTCGTGCCCGGGATCGTTTTGCCCTTTTCCGGCAGGGCGCACAGCCGGTCGTGGCACGCGGCCAGCAGGGCGGGGCTGGCGGCGTGGCCGGCGTGGCCGGCGGTGACGACCGCGGCGCCCTTTTCCGCCACGGCGGCGAGCCGCTGTGCCTGCAGCGCGTCGCCGGTGTCCTGGCAGGCGTAGCCGCCGGGCATGAGCCGGTCATCGGATGCGGCGTCCTGGCAGTTGCAGCCCTGGAGGAACCCGCCGCCGCGGACCGGGATCAGCCGCGAGTCCGGGTCGGTGACGTTGCGCTGCGGCTGCTTGTCCTTCCCGCCGCCGGCGGCTCCGGCTTCGGCGGCGGCCTGTGCCTGCAGGTCCGCCAGCCGGGCACGGGCCCTGCGGACCCGGGCAGTGTCCTGCGGGCCTGCCGGGCGGCGGCCCAGCCGCGACCCGGCCCCGGCCGCGCGGCCGGCGTCCCACGCCGTGACCGCGGCCTGCTGCTCCGCGATGAGCCTGTCCACCCGCAGTTGCTGCGCGGCCACAGCGACCGCGGCCGGGGGCCGGCCGTTCGCGGTGCCGGCCGCCACCGCCCGCAGGTAAGCCTGCCCCAGCTCCCGCGCGGCGGCCTGCGCGGCTTCCCGCTCTGCTTCCAGCTCGCGCAGGCAGGCCAGCGCCCGCCCGGCCCGCGACCGCGGATCCGGGCCCGGCGCCACCTCCGCGCCCAGCAGCAGGTCGGTGCCGGGCGCCACGTCGCGCTCCGCGTCCTCGGCGGCCGCGGCCTTGCGGGCACCGGCCATGACCTGCCCGGCGAGCTTGCGCAGCCCGGCCTCGGTCCGGCTGGCCTCCTTCGAGGCGTTCGCGGCGATCTTGACCCCGTCGCCGGCCACCACCCAGAGCCGCCCCAGCCCCGCGCACGCGCACGCGTACAGCACCCGGAAGAACAGGTCCTCGGCCAGGTCCCCCAGGCCGAACAGGTACTTGCGGAACCGGGAGAACGTCACGTGGTCCGGGATCGCCCGCCCGCAGGCGACCCGGAACGTCGCGTCGTAGCGGCACCGGTCCTCCACCGCCCGGGTGGACAGCACCCCGCGCAGGTAGGCATACAGCCACACGGTCAGCAGAATCACCGGGTCATACCGGGCCGGGCCGGACGCCGACCCCTTTCGGAGCCGGGGGCACCAGCCGGGCGGCCAGGTCGGGGTTACGACCGACTCGACTGCGTCGATAACGACCCGGACAGCATGCCCCTCCGGCACCCAGTCGAGCATGTTATGGGGCAAAAGCATCTCAGCATCACGGTCAACCAGCTTGAACTGGTGTGCCATAAAACAATCCTGCCAGCAACGACACCCAAAATCCGGAAACTCCGAACATGCAACAGCCCCCGGGATGTGCAGAACTGGGCGATATGCCCGCGGGTGCCCGCACACTAGGTCAGGGCCGCCAGGCGCGTAGTGCCGCTGCGGCAGTCGTTCGGCCTGGGTGACGATCTGGGCCACGAGGTTTTCTGGCCGGCTCGACGGCGGTGATGAGGTCGGTCCTTTCCCGGCACATACCAGGCCGAGGTCGGGGTTCCCGGCCTGGTGGCCGCGGGCGAAGCGATCCCGGACGCTGGCGTTTGCGCGCAGTTCTGCCGCGCGCCGGTCCCGGACGTCGGCGAATGCGGTGCGGCGCCAGCTGCGCCTGGGCGCGGTCCGGGCGTGCGGGTCCGCGATCGACCGCGTCGATGGTCACCAGGCCCGTCTCAGCCGGGGCGGATGTTCTTGTTGTGGTGGAAGGCGTTGTCGGGGTCGTACTTGGCCTTGACCTCGGCGAGCCGCCGGTAGATGTGATCGGGGTAGGCCTCTCGGATGCGGCTGGTGTCGTCGTCGGCGTCAAGGAAGTTGACGTAGACGCCGGCGGCGCGGTGCGGCTGGAGGGCGTGGAGGAACCGCCGCGCCCACGCGGTCTCGGCGGCGGCGTGCTCGCCGGACTGCTCAGGGAGCCACACGGCGTCGATGATGATGTTGTGGGCCACGCCGCGGCCGGCGTAGGCGGTGGCGTCGCGGGGGACATGGGCGACGGCGCCGCCCATGTGGAACATCGCCGCGTACGACCGGGGCGAGCTGGCGGTGTAGGCGTGATCGGCGATGACGGCGATGGCGTTGTCGGACAGGCCGACCAGGTCCGTGGCTTTCCAGTAGTAGTGCCACCCGTGGGGGAGGGTGTCGTCGAGGGCGCCCTGGTGGGCGGCGTACGGCGTGGGTGCGAGCAAGTCCACGAGCGGCGTCCCGAGCCGGCGCAGGGCCCGCACCGCACGCTCGCCGTCGTCGACGGTGCCGGCGTAACAGCAGGCGACGGCGATGGCCGGCCGCCAGTGCAGGTGTTCGGGGATGTCCGGCAGCGGGGGGACGGTGCCGAGCCTGACTACGCTGCCGAGCTCGTCGGGGGCCGTGGCGGCGAAGTCCCGGTAGAAGCGCAGCACGTCGGTGGTGTCATCGGCGGCCCAGAAGACGGGTCCGGCCATCACGGCCGGGCCGAGGGGGTGCAGGGCGAACCGGAACGAGGTGACGACGCCGAAGTTGCCGCCGCCGCCGCGCAGCGCCCAGAACAGGTCGGGGTGTTCGTCGGCCGACGCCCGGACGATGCCGCCCTCGGCGGTGACCACCTCGGCGGCCAGCAGGTTGTCGACGGCGAGCCCGTGTTTGCGCATGAGGTAGCCGATGCCGCCGCCGAGGGTGAGCCCGGCGACGCCGGTGTGGCCCACGATGCCGCCAGTGGTGGCCAGACCGCGGGCCTGGGTTTCGTGGTCGACGTCGCCCCACAGGGCACCACCTTGCACCCGGGCTGTGCGGCCGGCGGGGTCGACCCACACGGCCCGCATCGCTGACAGGTCGATCACGATCCCGTCGTCGCACACTGCGGTGCCGGCTACGTTGTGGCCCCCGCCCCGTACGGCGATCTCCAGGTCGTGGTCGCGGGCGAAGCGCACCGCTGCGGCCACGTCGGCGGTACCGCTGCAGTGGGCGATCAGCCGGGGGCGCCGGTCGACGGCGCCATTCCAGATGGCGCGGGCGCCGTCGTATCCATCCTGGCCGGGGGCGATCACCGCGCCCCGGAACCCGGGGATCTGCATCGTGGCTGGTGCCGTCATCGTTCCTCCTCTGGTCGATAGGCTCATCGCACCATCGGCGGGCGCCAGGGAGAAGTCAGCTATCTGGACTTTGAAGTAAGGAATCTGGACTTCACACCCGAAGGCAAGAGCGGGACACTGGCGTTGTGCGGACCTACGGCCAGTACTGCCCCATCGCCCGTGGCGCCGAGATCTTCGCCGAGCGCTGGACGCCGCTGATCATCCGCAACCTGTCCCTGGGTTGCGGAAGCTTCAGCGAGATCCTGCAGGGCGCGCCCGGGCTCTCCCGCACCATGCTCTCGGAGCGGCTCAGGCAGCTCGAACGGCTCGGCATCGTCGCGTCGGCGCCCAAGCCCGGCGGCCGCGGGCACCACTACGAGCTCACGCCCGCGGGTCACGACCTGTTCAAGGTCTGCGTCTCGCTCGGCGAGTGGGGCGCCGCCTGGCTCGAGATCGCCCCCGAGCACCTGGATCCCTTCGTAGCCCTGTGGTCGATGTGCAATCTTCTCCGCCGGGACCGGCTCCCGGCCCGGCGCGTCGTCATCCGCTTCGACTTCACCGGCCTCCAGCGCCCCGAGCGGTACTGGCTGCTGATCGAGCACCAAGACACCGAGATCTGCAAGACCTACCCCGGCCTCGATGAGGACCTCTACATCACGGCGGAAGCCGAAGCCTTCGTCAAATGGCACGCCGGCCAGCTCAGCTGGGCCGAAGCAACCCGTAACCGCCGCATCCAGCTCCACGGCCCCTCCTGGCTCGTACGAGCCTTCCCCACCTGGAACCCCCGCAGCGCCTTCGCCCACATCAAGCCGGTCTCCCGGACTGCGCCGAGCACGGCAGCCTGACCTCTGCGCCCCCTCCCGGCGCCGCACCGCAGCCTGGATCGCGACGGCCGCATCCACCGCCGCCGCTGGGCCGCCGAAGGACGGCTCCGTCACCCCCTCAGGAGTACGAGCGCTGTGCCGCCCTCAGGGCCCCACGCAACCCGATTGGAGTCTGATTCGCTGCATGAAATCGGCGTTGGCCCCATGACCGGCTTCGACACCAGCACGCTCCCCTGCTTCGGGCGCCCCCGCACCTTGCCAAGCTGCCAGCACCTGACCACCCGGTTCGCCCACGTACATACCAGGATGATCTGCGCGGTCAGCAGCACCGAGGCCGCCTACATCCAAGCCGCCGGGAATCGGCGATCCGGCCGCAGGCCGCCCGGGTTCAACGTCCTTTCCGTGATCAGTCCTGCTCCTGGCTTACGCGCCGATCCGCCGTCTCTCACCGCCATTTAGTCCAGCGGCTCCACCCGGTAGTCCCCGTCGTCCTCGACCAGCAGAACCCCTTTGCCCTTGTCCAGTGGCGGGACAACCAGGTCGGCGAGCCCGAGCACAGCGGCCTCGGTGGTGGGGCTGTGGCCCACCAGCGCCCGGCCGCCGTCGGCCAGCCCCGCCACCACCTGCCCCAGCGCCGAGCCGAGCAGCCAGGACTCGCGCTCGGCCAGGTCCGGGTCGATGACCTGGATGTGCTCCAGGTCCGCTCGCTTGCCAGCTGCCTTGGCTGCGTCGCGCCAGCGATCCTCCACCGAGAACCGCAGCCCCGTCGCCGCGGTGATCGGGGTGTCGTCCTGGCCGGCCGCGTGCCGCAGGATTTCCAGCATCTGGGTGGCGCGGGCGCCCTGGTCGTGAAGGCCGCAGGCCGCCGGCGATCATGCGGCCGCGGCCGCCCCAGCGGGCCGGTAACTGCCATGGGCCGCGGGGGCGTATCGGCGTTATGATCGGTTCCCGGCGAGATGAAGGGAGGGGTGATGACGCGGGTAACAGAGCATCTCCAAACCCACGGCGTCCCGTTCGAGGCCATCGTGCACCAGCAGGCCTACACCTCGATCGCCGAGGCCAGGGCGCTCGGCATCGATGCCAGCGAGGTTCTCAAGACGGTCGCGATGCGCGTCGCGGGCGGCTATGTCCTGATGGCGGTCCCGGCAACCTGTCGTCTCGACATGCATCTCGTCCAGGCAGCGGCGGGTGACCCCCATGTCCGGCTTGCCACCGAAGAGGAGCTGCGACGCGACTTTCCAGACATCGAGCTGGGCGCCCTGCCGCCGCTTGGCTCGCTGCTAGGCGCACCCCTCTACGTCGATCAGGAGGTGCTCCAGCACGAAACGGTGGTCTTTGCCGCAGGGAGCCAGACCGAATCCGTTCAGATCAAGACGGCGGACCTGCTCCAGCACGAGCAGGTGACGACGCTGCCGTTGATCAAGCACGCGGACGAGGATGACAAGGACTGGCTGCGGTAGCCACGGGTCTGCACCTCCTGCGGCACGCGTAGCCGGCAGGCAACACGCCGGTCCTGAGATCGGATCACCTCAGTGACGGATGCTGGCCCGGCTCAGTGCGCAAGTATCCGCCGATAGGTACCTCCAGCGGCTGCTTTGCACGCGGTCAGTGCGACGCGCAGAACTGGCGGTTCGGGCTCGTTAGTCGGCAGTTTTGGTCTGCCAAGGAACGCACCGCTCCCGGCGGGGATTTGCGAGCCTGGATCGGCCATAAACAGGCGCTATCCGGAGGCGGAGTGTTCAAGGGGCGCTTGCCGGGCTCGGACGGTTTTCAGCGGCCTGCTAGCGCAATCTCAAATAGTCCTGCTGCGCCCATTCCGCCGCCGATGCACATGGTGATCACCGCGTACCGCGCGTTGCGCCGGCGGCCTTCGAGCAGGGCGTGGCCGGCCAGGCGGGCCCCGCTCATGCCGTAGGGGTGCCCGATGGCGATGGCGCCGCCGTTGACGTTGACCTTGTCCGGGTCGATGCCGAGCCGGTCGCGGCAGTACACCGCCTGAGAGGCGAAGGCTTCGTTGAGTTCCCACAGGTCGATGTCATCGATGGTGAGGCCATGGCGGCGCAGCAGGGCCGGCACGGCAAAGACCGGGCCGATGCCCATCTCGTCGGGCTCGCATCCGGCCAGGGCGATCCCCCGGTATGCGCCCAGCGGGGTCAGGCCGCGGTGGGCGGCTTCGCCAGCTTCCATCAGCACGGCGGCGGAGGCGCCGTCGGAGAGCTGAGAGGCGTTGCCCGCGGTGACGGTGGGGGAGGTGCGGTGGCCGAGGACGGGCTTGAGCCCGGCCAGGCCTTCCGGGCTGGTGCCGGGCCGGTTGCCCTCATCCAGTTCGAGGGTGAATGGGGCGTGTTCGCCGTTCTCGCCCGGCCGGGTGCCGGAAATCGGGACGATTTCCCCGGCGAACAGCCCGTTGCGCTGCGCCGCCGCGGTTCGCTGCTGGGAGGCGAGGGCGAACGCGTCCTGGGCGTCGCGGCTGATCCGGTAGCGTCCGGCGACGTTCTCCGCGGTGTTGAGCATGGAGATGTAGACCGATCGCTCGCGGCCTGCCAGCCACGGGTCGTGCGCGCGGTAGGTGTTCTGGTGCGCGTTCTGAACTAGCGAGATCGATTCGACGCCGCCGCCCACGGTGATGGCCATGCCGTCGGCGATGATCTGCTTGGCGGCGATCGCGATGGCCATCAGCCCGGAGCCGCACTGCCGGTCGACGGTCATGCCGGGTACGGTGACGGGCAGGCCCGCGCGGAGCGCGGCCTGCCGGGCCACGTTGTAGCCGGTGGTGCCCTCCTGCATGGCGCAGCCGAGGATAACGTCGTCGATCTCCTCGCCAGTGACGCCGGCCCGGTCGAGGGCGGCGGACAGGGCGTGCGCGGCGAGCTGCGGGCCGGAGATGTCGCTCAGCGTTCCGCGGTAGGCCTTGCCGATCGGGGTCCGTGCTGTGGAGACGATGACAGCCTCCCTCACGCGGTCACCTCCGCGGTCGGCCTCAGGCTGTCGCCGGGGCGGCTGCTGGAACTCATGGCTTCTGGTCTCTTGTCTGTGCGGTCGTGGTTGTATCACGTGGCCGGGTGGCGGGCGGCCGGGCCAGGGTCCGGCCTGGCCGCCCGCCGTATCAGCGGGCCGGTGTCGCGGTCAGCCGACCGAGGGTTGTCACCGTGTCGGTGTGGCTGGCTGGGACGACGGCGGAGTAGAGCGCGGTCCAGCAAGACGGGCAGCAGTATTGGCGGAACACGACGGGGGCGTCCACGTAGTCGGCCGGGTCGGCGAGGATCTGCGGCCCGGCCTCTGCGGGCGTTCCCTCGCGGACGGCGAGGGCAAGGGTGTCGCCGGGGCCGGTACCGCCGAGGATCTCGGCGCAGTGGCGGCAGGCCACCACGGTCCCGGTGCCGCCGGGGGCGGATGTCTGGAGGAGGTTATCATCCAGCCGCCGGGCCGAGGTCAGGCTGGCTTTGCCGCGGGGTTCGCGCGGGGTTTGGGATCGTTCCCGGCGGCGTGCGCGGTGCTGGTCCCGTTCGGCTGTGGTGGCCTCGGTGTTGACCGTGCCGTCCTCGATGATCACGCCGTACACGGCGCGGGCCGCGTCGGCGGTCACCTTGTTCTCCCGCACGTCGCGGGCGACCGCTTCTGGGTCGCGGGTCAGCGGGTCGCCGTAGCCGCCGCCGCCTTGCCAGGTCATCGCGAAGACCTCGTCGGGGGCCAGGTAGCTGGTGGCGTAGTTCTGTCCCGGTTCGAGGGTGTCGCTGATCTCGGTCAGCGTGCTGGGGAGCTGGCCAGCGGCGAGTATCTCCTTGATGCGGCTGTTCCGGGCGATGACGTCTAGGCCGGTGTTGCCGGGGTGGCCGCCGGAAAGCCCGGTGTTCTGCGCGATGGCCTTGCCCGCGGAGGCCAGGATGAGGCCCATCGGCATGCTGGTGCCGTGCGGGGTGATCGCCACCGACGCGGCCACGCCGCCGCGGTGCCTGCCGGGTCCTCCGGAATCCGGGACCTCGCGCCGCCATAGGGTCAGCACGGGGTAAAGGAACTCGGTCATCTCCACGTCGGGGACGCGGCCCATCGGGATGCAGAACAGCCCGCCGGTGTCCATGCCGTCGGCGTGCGGTCGGGCGCCGTACCCGCCGGCCATCGGCTCCATGATGATGTTGAGGAACGGCACAGGCTGCTCGCCGCGTTCGTCCAGGCCGGCGATGACCGCGGTGTCCCAGGTGCCGCAGCAGGTGGCCTGGACGTTCTTGCCCAGCTCCAAGGAGCGGTCGAGTATGCCGGACAGGCATTCGGCGACCAGGCTGCCGGTGAGCCAGGCCGGGCCGATCGGGCCGCGGCTGACCGCGGCCGGGAAGGTGGCGTTGTTGAGGGTGCCCTCCTCGGTGACCAGGTCGAAGCAGCGCATTAGCCCGCCTGCCGACCAGGGGATGTCACCGGCCAGGATGGGCAGCAGGGCGAGCATCACGCCGCCGCGCAGGCCAGCGTAGGTGCAGTTGATGACGCCGGCCTGGGGATCGGTGCCGGTGAAGTCGAAGGTGAGGTGGTCGCCGGTCTTGGTGGTGGTGACGGTGATCTTGTGCAGGCCACGGTCGCCCTCGTGGGACTGGTCCTGGTACCCGGTGGCCGACCAGGTGCCGTCAGGCAGGCTGGCGAGCTTGTCGCGTAGCCGGGACTCGGCGTCGTTCATCATGCGTTTCATCACGGCCTTGACCGTGTCCGCACCGTACTGGTCGATCAGGGCGTGCAGCCGCTCACGGCCGACGTTATTGGCCCCGATCTTGGCGCGCAGGTCCAGCCCGATTAGCAGCGGGACCCGGGAGCGGCGCACCCAGGCGTCGGCGATGTCGCGCTGGAGTTGACCGTCGCGGACAACTTTGACCGGCGGGGTGGGCAGCGACTCGGAGAATACGTCCGTCGCGGACGGGTCGAATGACCCGAGCCCGGCCCCGCCCAGGTCGGGCTGGTGGGCGATCGCGCTGGTCCAGGCGAACAGCTTGCCGTCGTGGAAGACCGGCTGGTAGACGATCACGTCGTTCTGGTGCAGGCCGCCGCCGACCCACGGGTCGTTGCACAAGAACATGTCGCCCTCGGCGATGCCGGGGTTGGCGGACCGGTGCCGCAGGGTCCAGTAGATGGCCAGGTCGACCGCGCCGACGAGCATGGTGTTGTAGAGGCCGACCTGGACTTCCTGGCCGAGCTCGTCGCAGATGGCGAAGTCGAAGTCGTTGGCGTCGGTGACGATCGGCGAGCCGGACATCCGCTTGAGCGCCTCGCCCATCTCGTCGGTGACCGACCACAGCCGGTGCCGGATGACCTCGTAGGTCAGCGGGTCAAGCCGGTCGGCCCGTTCCTGGCTGACGGTGTGGGTCTGCAGCCCGGAGGGCAGCGAGCGGCGCAGCTCGTCCGGGTCGACGGGCCGGCTGGAGAAGATCTCAGAGCCGGGGATCATCATGGTCATGACGTGCTCCTGGCGGTAACGGGCGTGACGGCGGGGCGGATGGTCAGGTTGCCAAGGGTGTCCACCGTTGCGGTGGTGCCGCCGGGGACGACCACGGTGGTGGTGGGGACCTCGACGACCGCGGGTCCGGTGAGCACGTGCCCGGCGTTCAGCTGGCGGTAGTCGTAGACCGGTGTGTCGGCGTATCCGATGGCGGCGTCGAGGCAGACCGGCCGGCTACCCGCCTGCGCTGGAGCCGGGTCCGGCGAGGAGGCGGCCGGGATCTCGGGCAAGGCTGGGGAGAACGGCAGCACGCCGGTCCCGCGGACCCGGAAGGTGATGGCCTGGATGCCGGCCTCGCGGAAGCCGCTGTCAGCGCCGTACAGGGCGGCGTAACGCTGTTCGAACGCTGCCGCGGCAGCCTCGATCGCCGCGGCGTCGAGCGGCCCGTCAGCGACCGGGGCGGTGACCTCGGCGAGCTGCATGGCGTAGCGCATGTCGATCTCGCGGTGCAGCCGGACGGTCTCGAACCGCACGCCCTGCCGGTCTAGCCCTTCGCGGACCTGTTTCTCCAGGCTGGCGAAGTTCTGCTCGGCGCGCGCCGGGTCGAACGGGACGACGGTCGGGTCGGACAGCTCGGCGGCCAGCACGATGTCGGAGGCGGCCAGGCCGAAGGCGGAGAACGCGGAGGCGACCGGGCCGAGCGGAATCACGACCTCGGTGACCCCGACCTCGGCGGCGTACCGGGCGCAGTGCGCCGGGCCGGCCCCGCCGAAGGCGTACAGCACGAAGTCGCGCGGGTCATGGCCGGCTTCGACGACGGTCTTGCGGAGCAGGTCGCCGGTCTGGGCGTTCTGCACGGTGTAGATCGCGGCGGCGGCCTTCTCGACCGACAGCCCGAGTGGCTTGGCGATCTGGGTGTCGATCGCCTGCCGGGCCAGCTCGAGCGACAGCGGCTTGCGGCCGCCGAGCAGACCCCGCTCGGGCAGGATGCCCAGGACCAGGTTGGCGTCGGTGTTTGTGGGCTCGGTGCCGCCGTTGCCGTAGCAGGCGGGTCCGGGGACGGCCTGGGCACTGCGCGGGCCGATCCGCAGGTTGCCGCCGGCGTCCAGCCAGGCGATCGCGCCGCCGCCGGAGCCGATCGCGTCCACCCGCAGGGTGGGCACGTTGATCGGGTGGTGGTTGATGACCGTGGTGGTGTCGCGGACGGGTTCGCCGTCGACGACCAGGCCAGCCAGGAAGGTGGTGCCGCCGACGTCGGTGGAGATGATGTTGCGGTGGCCGAGTTGGCGGCCCAGGGAGACCGAGCCGACTACGCCGCCGGTGAGCACCGAGCCGACGGTGCTGATCGCGGTGGCCGGGGCCTCTTTCGCCGCGACGGCGCCGCCGTTGCCCTGCATGACCAGCAGCGGCCCGGCGAGCCGGGAGGTCCGCAGGGTGTACTCCAGCGTGGTCAGGTAGTCCCGCAGCCCGGGTCCGATCTGGGTGCTCATGATGGTGGTGGCGTTGCGGGAGAACTCCCGGATGCGGGGGCTGATCTCGCTGGACAGCGCGACGAACACGTCGGGGTCCTGCTCGGCGACCAGCTCGCGCAGCCGCCGCTCGTGCGCCGGGTTGCGGAACGACCACAGCAGGGACACCGCGATCGCGCGGATCCCGTCATCTAGCAGCGACCGGATCGCGGCGCGGGCCTGGTCCTCGTCCAGCGGGACGACCACGGTGCCGTCCCGGTCGATGCGTTCGGTGACCTCCAGGGCGTGCCGCTTGGGCAGTAGGCCGTGGTCCTTGGCCTGGCCGAGGACGTTCTGCAGCTCGTTCGGGGACCGGCCCAGGTAACGGCCCTCGACGTTCATGATGAAGATCGAGTCGCGGTGGCCCTTGGTAGTCAGGAACCCGACCGGCGGCACGTTGCCCATCACCAGCGCGTTCAGCGACGAGGTAGTGCCGTGGGCGATGTGGTGGGTGCGGGCGAGCATGTCCGGCAGGGAAATGCCCAGCTGTTCGGCCAGCAGCTCGAGCACGTCGAGGACCCCGCGCGAGTAGTCCGGCGGGGTGGAGGGGGACTTCGCGGCGAGCACGGTCCCGGCGTCGTCGTCCAGGACGGCGTCGGTGAATGTGCCGCCCACGTCCACGCCGATGACATACGCCATGGCTAACGCTCCTTCACGGGATATGGGCCGCGGCGGGACGGCCAGACCCGGCTGATGCCCGGCGCCGCGACTGTTTACGATAACGTATATTATTCTACGGCAATGACAGTCGTCAAGGGCCGCGGCGGCACTTGACATGGCTTGTCATGAATGTTAAATAATCTACGATTAAGTCAAACAACGCGGTAGGAGCCGCGGAGGCCAGGAGGTCAGGATGCAACTACGGCGAATCGCGGTGCTCGGCGGTGGCCCGGGCGGGCTGTACGCCGCGCGCCTGCTCAAGCTCGCGCGCCCGTCGTGCGACGTGGTCGTGTATGAGCAGGGGGAACCGGGGACCACGTTCGGCTTCGGGGTCGGACTCGCGGCCGGCACCCAGCGCAACCTGCAGGCCGCCGACCCGGACACGCTACGCGGCATCCTCGCCGCCGGATGCCGGCACGACATGACGATGCGGGTGGGGGGCAGGGTGGCCCGGGTGCACCACGACCGGCTGATCGGCATCGCGCGCACCGAGCTGCTCACCGTGCTGCAGCGACATGCGGAAAAGGTCAAGGTGCGGCTGGAGTATGGCGCACGCCGGCGGGCCGGGGACCTGGACGCGGACATCGTGATCGCCGCGGACGGGGTCAGCAGCGCTGCCCGGGAAGCCGGGGATTTCGGCGGGACCATCGAGACCGGCCGCGGCCTGTACCTGTGGTGCGGGACCGGCTTCGCCCTCACCGATGCGGTATTCGCGCCGGCCGAGACCGAGCACGGCATCTTCGTCACGCACGCCTACCCGTACTCGGCCGGGCACAGCACGTTCCTCATCGAGACCGACGAGCAGACCTGGCGCCGCGCCGGGTTCGACGCCTCCACCGGGCAGACCCCGTCCGACGCCTCGGACCTCACCTCCCTGCGCTACCTAGAGCAGGCGTTCGCCGGGCAGTTGCGGGGACACTCACTGATCGGCAACCGGACTCGGTGGACCCGGTTCCGCACGGTGCGCTGCCAGCGCTGGTCCTCCGGCCGGACCGTACTGCTGGGCGACGCGGCGCACACCGCCCACTACTCCATCGGCTCTGGCACCAAGCTCGCCATGGAGGACGCGATCGCCCTGGCCGAGGCGCTGGACGCCGAGCCTGACTCGGCCGCCGCGTTCGCCCGGTATGAGGCCGCCCGCCGCCCGGCGGTGGAGCGGCTGCAGGAGCTGGCCCGGCGCAGCCAGCTGTGGTGGGAGTCGTTCCCCTCCCGCCTGCACCTCCCGGTCGAGCAGCTGATGGTCGCCTACATGACCCGGGCCGGAAACGTGCCGCTCGGCCGGTTCGCCGCCACCAACCCGCACGTCGTGGCCACCGCCCTGGGCCAGTACGCAAGCCTGGCCCCGGAGCACCCGAAGGCCCCGGAGCACCCGAAGGCCCCGGAGCACCCGAAGGAACCGCAGATCCCCGCCGATATCACCAGCTGGGTCCTGGACCAGCCGCTGCGGTCCGAGGGCAGGCAGTTCCCGTGCCGGATGCTCGCGGCCAGTCCGTTTGGCACCGATCTTTACCTGATCACCGACGTGGTCGCCGACCCGTGGAGTCAGGAAGGCGACGCCGTGGTCGCGCGGGCCCGCGATGCCCGCGCATCCGGGGCCGCCGGGTTCCGCTTCGTCGGCCCGGCCGGCCGCCCGTCGGCGCTGACCCGGCTAGACCTGGCCGAGCGGGTGCGGACCGAGGCCGGCGGGCTCATCGTCGTGGACGGCCCGGCCGGGCTGCGCGACGACCTGGCCGCCGGGCTGGTCAGCGGCCGCGCCGACCTGGTCTCCTTTACCGGGGAGGAGGCGGCGTGAGCACAAGCAAATGGGGTGACCGCCTGGTGCGCTATCCCGACGACCTGGCCCGCCGCTACCGCCAGGCGGGCCTGTGGGGTACCTGCACGATCGCCGACGAGCTGCACGCCGTCGCGGCCGCGCACCCGCAGCGCGACGCCGTCATCGCGCTCGATGGCCGGGTGACATACCGCGAGCTGGACGAGCGGACCGACGTCCTGGCTGCGGGCCTGGCCGGGCTCGGGCTGTTGCCCGGTGACCCGGTGCTGTTCCAGGTCAGCAACCGGCTGGGCGCGATCGTGGCCTGGTACGGGGTGCTCAAGGCCGGGCTGGTCCCGGTGTGCACGCTCGTCGCGCACCGCGGCCACGAGATCGGCGAGATCAGCCGCCGGACCGGCGCCGTCGCCCACCTGGTAGAGGCCGGCACGCGCGGCTTCGACCTCGCCTCCTTCGCCGCAGAACAGCAGCACGGCCACCCGACCCTACGCCACGTCCTGGTCCTGGGGGCCACCGGCGACACCGCCGGGGTCGCGATCGAATCGCTGGGCGCCGGCACCGACCCGCGAGCCGCCCGCGAGACAGTCGAGGAGATCCAGCGCGGCATCGACCCGGACGACGTGGCGGTCTTCCAGCTCTCCGGCGGTACCACCGGCGTGCCCAAGGTGATCCCGCGCCTGCACGCGGAGTACTGGTACAACGCCGCGGCGTACGCGCGATCGTGGGGCTGGTCACCGGACACCCGCGTCGCCCACCTGATCCCGGTAATCCACAACGCCGGTATCGTGTGCGCGGTCCACGGTCCGCATAGCGCCGGCGCCTGCCTGGTGCTTGGCCCCGCCGACCTGGCGGTCTCCCTGCCGCTGATGGCCGCCGAGCGCGCCACCCATGTCCTGCTCGGGCACGGGCACTTCAAGGCCGTCGCCGAGCCTGGGTTCGCAGCCGCGACCGCGTCGGTGACACAGGTGGTGCTGTCCGGCACGAAGGTGCCGCCAGCTCTGTTCGATGAGCTGGAGCGGCGCGGGCTGTGGTCCGGGCAGCTGTTCGGCATGGGCGAGGGACTGTTCCTCACCACCCGTCCCGGCGCGGCTCGCGAGGCCCGCGCGACCACAGTCGGCACCCCGCTGTCCCCGCTGGATGAGATCCGGATCCTCGAGCCGGGCTCCGGCACCGAGCTCCCGGACGGGGAGGTCGGCGAGCTGTGCTGCCGCGGCCCGTACACGCTGCGGGGGTATTTCGACGCCGCTGAGCACAACACGAGGGCGTTCACCGCGGACGGCTTCTACCGGACCGGCGACCTGGCCGCGGCCCGCGCGATCGGCGGCCAGCGGTACGTGAGCATCGAGGGCAGGATCAAGGACGTCATCAACCGCGGCGGCGAGAAGATCAACGCCGAAGAGGTGGAACTACTGCTGCTGCGCCACCCGCGGGTCACCGTGGCCGCCGCTGTCGCGATGCCGGATCCGCGGCTGGGGGAGCGCACCTGCGCCTACATCGTGGTGCAGGGCGAGCCACTCACCCTGGCCGAGATCCAGCAGCACTTCGCGCAGCTGCAGGTGGCCAAGTTCAAATGGCCCGAACGCATCGAGCATCTCACCGAGATGCCCCGCACCCTGGTCGGCAAGACGGACAAGAAACGCCTGCGGTCGGAGATCGCCGCGAAGATAGCCGCCGAACGGGCCGTCGGCCAGCCACAGCCCGCCGCCACCACCCCCGCCACTGCAGGAGGAACCTCGTGACCGCGCACCGCATCGGGCTCGTCGTGCCCAGCTCCAACGTCACCGTCGAAACGGAGGTCCCGGCGCTGCTGGCCCGGCACGCCGGTGCAGGGTTCTCCTTCCACTCCAGCCGGATGAGGATGCACACCGTCTCCCCCGAGCAGCTGCGGGCGATGAACGCCCAGCGGGAACGGTGCGTCGCCGAGCTCGCCGACGCCAGCATCGACGCCCTGCTCTACGCCTGCCTGGTAGCGGTCATGGCGCAAGGGCCCGGCGAGCACCGGCGCACCGAGGACGCCGTCACCGCGCAGCTCGCCGCAGCCGGGCAGCGGCCCGCGGTCCTGTCCAGCGCAGGCGCCCTGGTCGGAGCCCTCGCCGCCCTCGGCGCCTCGCGCATCGCCCTCGTCACCCCCTACCTGCGGCCGCTGGCCCGGCAGGTGGTGGATTACCTGGAGTCCGAAGGCTTCGAGGTCCTGGAGTGGGCCGCCCTGGAGGTGGACGACAACGCCGAGGTCGGCCGCATCCCGGGGGACCGGATCATGGCGGCCGCGCGCGGCCTGGACCTATCCGGCACCAACGCGCTGGTCATCTCCGCCTGCGTGCAGATGCCCTCGCTGGAGCTGATCGGCCCAGCCGAAGAGGAGTTCGGGCTTCCCGTCTTGTCCGCCGCGACCGCCGGCGCCTACGGCCTGCTGCGGCACCTCGGGCTGCCCGCGGTCCTGCCCGGCGCGGGTCAGCTGCTCGCAGCAGGGCAGCCGGCCCGCAGCGAATCGCCGGCCGCAGCCCGAACCGCCGGGTCGGCCCTACAATCGCGGTCATGACCAGCAGCAGCAGTTCGCCGCGCGGCACAGCGCGCGACAAGCCCGGCCCGGCACTGTCCCCGCCGGACAAGAACGGCGGCAAGCCGCCCGGCGCCACCACAGCTCGCCGCGAGCTGGTCGAGAACGAGATTTACGAGATCGCGATCCGGCTGTTCGCCGAGCGCGGTTTCGCCGGGACCAGCCTGCAAGATATCGCCGACGCCCTCGGCGTCACGCGCCCCGCGCTGTACTACTACGTCAAAAACAAGGACGAGCTGCTGGCCAAGCTGGCGGCGGACGTCGCCGGCGGCTCCGCCGCCCAGATCACCGAGCTCGCCACACGTCCCGATCTCGACGCCGCGGGCAAGCTCCGCGAGATCGTCCGGCTGACCACCCTGCGGCAGGCCGGCCAGCCCGAACGGTTCCGCCTGCTGATCCGGTCCGAGGCTGAACTGCCAGCGGAACTCTCCGACGCCTACGACACCAGCCGCCGGGCCGTGCTCCGCGCGCTCACCGGTGTCATCGAAGAAGGCATCCGCGCCGGCCGGTTCCGGCCCGTCGACGCCCGGATCGCCGCGCTTGGCGTGATCGGCATGTGGAACTGGGTCGCCTGGTGGTTCCGGCCCGACCGCGACAGCGCCGACGCCGTCGCCGACCAGCTGGCCGATATGGCCATCGCCGCGCTCCAGCGGGCCGACCACCGCATCCCCGAAGGCGAGGGACCCGCAGCGGCGCTGAAGATGCTCCGCCAGGACATAGAGCACCTCGAGCGCATTCTCGACGTCTGAACACTCAGCCCAAAGCCAGCCCGCAGCCGGTCCGATTGCCCCCTCCGCCCCCGTGCGAGGGGGCAATCTGCCTGTGCACTCACAATGATTGTCGAATACGTCAAACTATTGACTTAAACGTAGAATCCGCGTAGGGTGATGGGCATGAGCACGACCTCGATCGCAGGAGGCTGGCAATGACCACGCTGGACCACCGGGTGAAAGGCGTCGACCACGCCGCGTTCCCCACCTTCGATCCGGCCGGGACGGTGCGCTTCTACCGGGACGTCCTGGGGTTCCCGGTGGTGCACTCGATCTGCGCCGTGGGCTGGGGGCCGGAAGATCACCCCGACTTCATCCACTTCTTCTTCGACATCGGCAATGACGACCGGATCGCGTTCTTCTACTACTTCGGCACCGAGGCATTCAACAGGACCGGGCGGGGCGACGCCTACGCAGCGTTCGGCCCCGAGGTCCCGACCTACTTCATCCGGTCCCGGCACCTGGCCATCCACGTCGATAACTACGAGGACCTGATGGAATACCGCCGCAGGCTGGACGCCAGCCAGTGGCCGGTGGAGATGCAGATTCAGCACGAGACCATCGAGTCGATCTACACCCACGACCCCAATGGCTACATGGTCGAGATCACCCGGGCAATGCGGCCGGTAACCCCGCAGGAGGACCTGGACGCCAATCTGACCATCGACGCCCTCCTCGACGTGGTCGCCGAGCCCGACCCCAGCCTGGCCAAGTTGCTGGCCCGCAAGGCCGAGCTCATCGTCGAACGCGCCGCCCAGTGGGAGCACGAGCGCCAGCTCCTGGTAGAGGGAGCGGATGAGTCCGAGCTGGAGCGCACCGGATACGAGGGCTGGTAATGACTACCTTGTACGTGCTCGACGTGCCGGAGAACACCGGCCTCGCCCAGGTCGCCGCACAGGATCCCGCTGTGTCGGTCGGGCGCGTCGGGCCCTACTACGAGATCACCGCCCACGGTCCGATCACCATCGACCGTCGCGCGACCGGGTGCCGCCACGCGGTCTGGTACAGCGCTATAGCCGGCCTTCCCCGCGACAGCCGCATTACCCAGCACGACAAGAACGCCCTGCGCGTGGAGCCCGCATGAGCAGCCCCTCGACCGAGCGGCTCGGCGCCGGCCGGTACCTTACCGCCGGGAACCGCCCGGAATCCACCGTCACCTCGGTGCACGAGCTGACTACCGCGGACGGGGTGACCGTCCGCGGCGTGCTGGCCACCGTACCGGGCGCCACCACCGTGGTGTGCCTGATGCACCCGCGTCAGGACCTCACCCACCATCCGCTCGTACCACGGCTGCTGCATGCTGGGGCCGCGGTGTGGACCCAGCACACCCGATCGGTCAACAACGACCTCACCCTGATCCACGAGCAAGCGATCCTGGACGCCGCCGCCGGCCTGGTGTTCCTCCGCGAGCATGGGTTCGGCTCGATCGTCACCCTCGGGCACTCCGGGGGCGGCACCCTCTACGCGTTCTACCTCGAACAAGCCGGGCTTGCGCCGGCCGGCCGCCTCGCCGCCACCCCGGGCGGCCGCCCGGTCACGCTGGCCGAAGCCGAGATGCCCCTGGCCGACGGCGCGATCTTCTTGGCCGCGCACCCCGGGCAGGGCCGGCTGCTGCTCGCCTGCATCGACCCCTCGGTGGCCGACGAGCAGGACCCGATGTCCGTCGTGCCGGAACTCGACCCGTTCAGCCCCGCCAACGGGTTCGCCGAGCCGCCCGCCAGCTCCACGTACAGCGGGGAATTCCTGGCCCGCTACCAGGCGGCGCAGCGCGACCGCGTCGCCCGCATCGACGCCGTCGCGCGTGACCACCTGGCCCGGACGGGGGAAGCGCGCGCCGCCTTCAAGAAAAGCGGCAACGCGCTGGACCGCCGCCGGTCGCTGGCCCCGCGGATCATCACCGTCTTCCGCACCGACGCCGACCCGCGCACCGTCGACCTGTCACTGGACCCCAGCGAACGGCCCTACGGATCCCTGTTCGGCAAGCGCCCAGACCTGATCAACTACGGTCTGACCGGCTTCGGCCGCCTCATCACCCCCGAAGCGTGGCTGTCGACCTGGTCCGGGCTCAGCTCCAACGCCGACTTCGTCCGGTGCGCCCCCGGGGTCACCGTCCCGACCCTGTTCATCGAGCTCACCGGCGACCAGGCCGCCTTCCCCGCAGACTCACGCCAGATGACCGGCGCGCTCGGCGCCAGGGACCTCACCACCGCCACCCTTCGCGGCCTGCACTTCGGCGGCCCCATCGCCAACGGGGAGCCCGCCGGCAACGAGCTGGCCGCCACCGAGATCATCAACTGGCTATCCAAACGACACGAACTCACCCCGCCAGCCTGACCGGCTTCTCCAGCCCGGCGCCCGGGACGCCCGAAATGGACGATCTGTGCGCCGCGACTCACGAATGTCTATCCATGAACAGGAATTCCTAATCGGCGCTCGGAACTCGGTGACCCGAGCGTGCGCTCACGCGGTGTCGTGGCCCTGGATCCAGTTGACGGGTACGCCCGGGTCAGTGCGGCCGGCGGTTCTGCCGCCGGGATGACCGGCTCATTGGTGTTCCGGGCTGGCGTTCCCGCGCGGCCAGGCTCGTACCGGGTCACCGCGTGCCGCCCGGCGGGATGTGGCGGGGCCCGTGGCGTGCAACCGGCAGGGCGCGATGACCGTCGAACGGCATGAAGGCTGACGACCGCACGCACCCGCTGACGGCCACCGCCGCCCGCTGGCCCGCGCGGCCGCAGCACTGGCATGCGCCCTGGCCATGGCGTCCGGGCTGGCGGCCGGGGGCTGTGCGGGGTCGCCCGCCAGGGCAGGGTCACCGGCCAGGGCGGGCTCGCCGGTTCGGGCGCCTGCGATCTCGCGGCTGGCAGTGATAGGCGGCCGCGCGGCGGAAGCCAGCGGCGGCACCGCCCCGTTGTGGATGACAGTGGTGCTGACGACGCACGCGAAGGCGCTCACCTCAGCAACGCCCGGTGACTCCGTTTCCGGTGCCGGCGACGTCCCGGTCTTCCTGGTCACGATGCGGGGACCTTCGCGGCAACGGCGGCCTCGCGGCCGCCGGGAGCAGCGGCACCGGCCGGCCGCTACCTGTCCGTCGTAGCCGGCGCCAGGACCTTCCAGGTGCCCGGCTCCGGCCTCAGCCCCAGCCCGCCAGCCAGCCTCGGACCGGTCACGTACCTGGCCGGTCATCACATTAACCGAACCGCCGCATCACAACGCTCCGTTACGGGCCTTCGATGCGCTCGACGCACTCGAACCGCTGGCAGCCGGTCACAGACGTGATGAAACACGATCACCGTGCCCGGCGGGGCGGCCCCAGCCTTCACTACCTGCGGGTCTGACCTCAGACTGGGGGTGGATTCGCTGAGTGAAAATCGGCGCCTTACAATCCCGAAGCGCCCGGCGGGCGCGCTCACGCCGCTTCGCATCAAGTGCGACGTCGGGTCAGCGACCGCAGAGCGGGCTTGAGTAGCGGCAGGCGACCGGTTGCGGGGTCTCGATCGGCGCGCCATTGTCGATAGACCACGCGAGCCGGATGAACTGCGCGTGCGTCCAGGCGAGCGGGGTGGCGGAGAAGGTCGGCTCGCCCGGTTGGAAGTCCGGCCCTGCACCCGCCGGGGGCTGGTGGTCCCACACCTGTTCCGGGAGCAGCCAACTCGCGTTGTCGGCGGAGCGGGCGATGGTGTCGAGATAGTTCTGAGCGTCCGATCCGGCGGCAAGCTGGTACTCGCCGCGCTCGCCGGTGAGCAGTGGCCAGCCGCGTCCGTGGGTGATCCCCGACCCTGTCGGGGTCGGCTGCCATTCCGACCCGTCAGCCGTCTCGCCGTATCCGTCGTAACTCGCCCGGTGCCAGAACGGCCCGTTGGGCGTGGAGTAACCCAGATACTGATCCACCAGGGTCAGCGTGTTGAGGACCCGTGGGTCGTCCGGGCGGAGCACGCCGAGGCGGACTAGCTCGAGGAAGCTCGGGTCCAGGACCTCGCGTTGATCGATCAGCGGCCCGCCGTCGGAAAGCTGAATCTGCGTACCCGCGTTCGCATCGCCGTCGGCGGTGATGCGCAGGAAGTAGGGCTGGCTGCTCAGGGGACCATTGGTCGTGACGGTCCAGTGCCCGAGGTTGCCGCGCCATGAGTCGGCGATCTGCAGGTAGTGGTCTGCGCGGGCATTGTCGCCGTTCTTGCGGGCGATGCCGGCTCCGACCACCAGGCCCGAGATCTCGGCGGCGATCGTGGCCGGCGAGTAGCCCGAGGCGTTCTCCCAGCGCTCGCCGGGCGTGCTCGGACCGTTCGCGATGACGAAATCCTCCGCCTTGCGGATGTGCTCCCAATCCGCCGCTCCGGTCCGGCCCAGCTGCCCGGCTAGCACGGTGGGGAAGGACACCTCGTCCATTTGCAGACCGTCAAACACCGCCTCACCCGACAGTCTGCTGTTCTGCGGATAGGAGCCGTTCGGCCTCTGCTGGACGTTGAACAGATAGGTCAGCGCCCGGTCGGCCGCCGCTCGGTCGCCCATCGCGATCAGGGCGGTGGCGATCTCATAGAGGTCCCGTGACCAGACTGCGTGATACACGGGCAAGGACTGCAGGACGTTCGCCCACGCCCAGGGCCGCCCCGGAGCGGCCACGAAGCCGCCGCGATAGGTCTTGTCCTCGCTGGCGGCCAGGACCATCTGTGAGACGTGATATTCGGTCGCGGACTGTGCCGCCGAGCGCGGGACCGGGTTGAGGGTCGCGAGATAGTGATGCCATCCCGCGGTGTAGGCCAGCTGTGTGCCGGCGAACCTCGACGCCAGCGACGCGCGCGCCACCGAGACAGCGGCCGAGGTGCTCGTCGCGAACCCGATCGCCAGGGTGAGATGCTGGCCGCCGGCGAGGCCGGTCAGCGCTGTCTGGCCGGTCTGCACGACGTTTCCGGGCTGGCCGGCGGTGTACGTCCAGTCCATCTGGTGATCGCTTGCCAGGTCGGTCCAGCCGTCGCTCTGGCCTTGATAGCCGCTGGAGGTCTTGCTGAAACCGCTCGAGGCGAGTACGGCGTCGCTGTTCGTCCCGTCGGTGGCCACGAGTGCACCGCTCTGAGTCAACCCGGTGTCATCATCGCCGGTCATGCTCAGGGCGGGGTCGTGCAGGACGTAGACCCGGTAGTGCTGCCCGGTAAGGGAGCGGAACTCGATGTCAACGACCACCGTGGAACGCCGCGGGTCGGTGACATAGGTCTTGGTAATGACGTACTTGCCCGACCTCGCAGTGTTGACCTGCTGGTAGCTCAGGCTCTCCGGGTCGAGCAGGCGGACCCGGTGGATCGTGTCGGTGCTCTCCCGATCCGTGAACGTGCGGCCGTCGGTAACGACGAGCTGGGTGTCTCTCGTGCTCGGCGTGTCGATGCGCGGGTAGTAGATCTCGCTCAACTCTCCGTTGTTGAGCGTGTACCAGACCTTGCTGTCGGTGCCGCGGGCGGTTCCGAAGCCATCTTTGTCGCCAGTGACCCAGTCGCTGGCCGCGCCTGGGGCCCCCGGCGCTTCGCCGCTTCGTGCCGAGGCCAGGACCGGCGAAGCGCCGAATCCCAAAGCCATGACCAGCGTCGCCGCCGAGCCCGCCGTGACGACCGTCCGGATCCGTGCGCGCATGATCTGCACCTCCGCCGAGTTGTCCCGGAAGTTCCCCGGACACAGGCCGCCAAACCAACACATGCGCTCGTGATCCAACGGAGCTGCCCCTTCACCGGCGTACCGGCACGACAGGCCTGGACAATGCCTGGACTACGTCCCTGGCATCAGCCAGCCTCCTTCGACGTACTCACTCCCAAGGTGCGGCCCGTCCGCCAGCCGCCGAACACCGCGTCACGGGAAACTCGGCGCCCGCGAGCCGCCCAGTTCGCGCCGTGGGCGGTGTATATACCGGGCGGAGGCACGACGTAGTGCGGGAGGAAGGAGCGCAGGATGGTGACAGCCGATCTGCTCTCACGGGCGCGGGCAGGGGATGGCGAGGCGTTCCGGGAGCTGGCCGGGCCGCACCGGCGGGAGCTGCAGGTGCACTGCTACCGGATGCTCGGCTCCTTCGCCGACGCCGAGGACGCCGTCCAGGAGACGATGCTGGCCGCCTGGCAAGGCATCGGCGGATTCACTGAGGAACGCGCCTCGCTGCGCACCTGGCTGTACAAGATCGCCA
>Ga0081540_1000958_pt1 | contig 26037 bp, 35 predicted proteins | sample TabmetS2T1R1_FD_71024 | JGI IMG/M metagenome (GOLD analysis project Ga0081540, IMG submission 71024) | Tabebuia heterophylla rhizosphere microbial communities from the University of Puerto Rico - S2T1R1 | ecosystem: Host-associated > Plants > Roots > Rhizosphere ...
GCTCGAACTCAGCGTCGGTCAGGGCGCCGGACTCACGCAGCCTCTGGAGACGCTCGAGCTTCGCGATCTGCCCGGAGGTACCGTCGCCGCCGGAGCCGGGCGGCGTCGAGCCCCACGGCAGGCGCCCGGCGAGTCCCTGCGCGGCACGCGCCTGGTCCAGGCCGGCGCCCATCCGGGATATCACTCCGCCCGACCTCATTCCGTCGGTCGTCGCCGTCATCGACGGAGGGCGCTCGTCCCGGCGGCCGAGGCCCTTGAACAGGCCGGCGAGCGCGATCAACAGGGCCGGGACGCCCATGACGAGGAAGGTCCCGCCGACGATGATGCCGCCGAGCTGGCCCCCGCTCGAATCCTGGATCCCCTGGTTCGTCAGCGACGCGATCAGCGAGGTGGCGCCGGTGGCGGTGAAGAAGAGGCCCCAGGCGAAGACACCGAAGCTGAAGCCGGCGAACCGGCCGCGGCGTCCGTCGCGCCGCCAGGGCGGATCGCCGCGGAAGGCGAAGATCGCGGCGCCGATCAGCCCGCCGAAGATCCCCGCGATGAGCAGGAGGATGTCGGTGCCCGTCCCGGCCGGACAGGGCTGGCTGATCTGGTACGGCGTGTTGCCGGAGGCGCAGGTGCCGGTCTCGAGCAGTGAGACCAGCTTGACGTTGAAGAGGACGATGCCACCGAGGAACAGCGCCAACCCCAGCGGTGCCTTGACCAGGTATCCCATCTCCCCGCGAGGAGCCTAGTCGGCCGAACGGCGCCCAGCGTCGTTCTCGACGGATGTAAGACTGAGGAGATGGAGCTTCCCGTCGTGGCCAGCTGTGACCTCGACGCCGAGGGCCTGCGCCGCCAGCGCCAGCGCTACCGAAGAGCGGGCGAGGGCGCGAGGCTTCGGGAGCGGAGCGCGCGACTGTTGACGGTGGAGGTCACTCCGAGCGGCGCCGAGGTCGTTCCCGAGCTGATCGAGGTCGAGAGCTCATGCTGCCCCTTCTTCGAGCTCTCCTGGGATCCCGGCGCCAACCGCTTCTCGGCTGGTGTCAGCGACCGTGAGCACGAGCCGGCGCTGGACGCGATCGCCTTCGCCCTCGGGCTCTAGCGAAACGCGTCCGACGCCGGCGGAGCGGGTCCGCGCTATGAGGCGGCCGCCTCGCGGTGCGGCAGCTTCCAGTCCGGCCGTGGGTAGTGGCAGGTGTAGCCGTTCGGGTAGCGCTGCAGGTAGTCCTGGTGCTCGGGCTCGGCCTCCCAGAAGGGGCCGGCCTCGCTCACCTCGGTGACGACCTTGCCCGGCCAGATGCCCGAGGCGTCAACGTCGGCGATCGTGTCCTCGGCGACCTGGCGCTGCTCGTCGGTCGTGTAGAAGATCTCGGACCGGTAGCTCGAGCCGATGTCGTTGCCCTGGCGGTCCTTCGTCGTCGGGTCGTGGATCTGGAAGAAGAACTCGAGGATGTCCCGGTAGGAGATCCGCTCTGGATCGAAGACGATCTCGACGGCCTCAGCGTGGCCGGGATGGTTCCCGTAGGTGGCGTTGGCGTTCTCCCCGCCGGTGTAGCCGACGCGAGTCGAGATGACTCCGTCGCGCTGGCGAAGCAGCTCCTGGACACCCCAGAAACAGCCTCCCGCGAGGATCGCGGTCTCGGTGTTGTTGGTCACGGCGCGGCTCCTTCCGTTTGCCGTTGAAGTCATTTATGCCGTACCTGACAGTCCATCCTAGTGCCGCTTCGTTACGCGGCCGGCCGGCCTCAGATCGCGGGCTGCTGGCGTGACCAGGGCATCAGGACCCGCTTGATCCGGCGCCAGCGGTTGCGCCTCAGGGCCGTGTCCACCAGCTCTTTGTCGTGGGGGTAGGTGAGGAGCTCGCCCGCCTCCTCGGGGGCGACCCAACGCAGCTCGTCGACCTCGCCGTGCGGCTCGAATCCGCCGTCGAGCGGCTCCATCAGCCAGTACCGGACGAGCTTCCTGCGGCCCTTGCGATCCAGATAGGAGACGTGAGGGAGCTCGGCAATCGGCTCGGCCGTGTATCCGGTCTCCTCTTCCACCTCTCGGAGAGCAGCCTCCTGCCAGCTCTCCCCCTTCTCGAGCTTTCCTTTCGGCAGCGACCAGTCCATGTACTTGGGCCGGTGGATCACGGCCACCATCGTCTTGCCATCGCTGTCCGCGGCGAGCAGCACGCCCCCCGCCGCCCTGATATCCGGCTCGCCGTCGCCGATCACGAAATCCTCGCGGCTCACTCGCTGCAGCGTATCCCCGGCCGCCGCCGTGCCTACTCAGGCCTGAGCGCATCCGGAGCGCGAATACGATCGGTTCATGCGCACCCTCGGGATCGACCTGGCGGCGCAGCCCGTCAACACCAGTGCCTGCACGATGGAGTGGGGCCCGGGGCGGCCGATCGTCTCGGAGCTCCGCTCCGGGCTCGATGACGACACCCTCCTGGATGCGATCGAGAGAGCGGACAAGGTGGCGATCGACGCGCCGTTCGGCTGGCCGGACGAGTTCGTAGAGGCGGTGAGCGCGCACCGCAACCGGGCCGGCTGGCCCGGGAGCGGCCAGGACCAGGACCTCTACCGCTTCCGGCTCAGCTTTCGGGAGACCGACCGCCGGCTGATCGAGCGTGGTTCCCGGCGGCCGCTCAGTGTCTCGACCGACCTGATCGGCGTCGTCGCCATGCGCTGCGCCTTTCTGCTCGATCGGCTGGCGGCCCGCGGGGACCCCGTCGATCGGGCGGGCTCAGGCAAGGTGATCGAGAGCTACCCGGCTTCCGCCCTCACCACCTGGGGCATCTCCCCCATCGGCTACAAGAGCCGGGTGGGAGCGGCGCGCCTCCCGCAGTTGCTCTCGCAGCTCGAGGAGGGACTCGGCCCGATCGAGCTGACGGTGCAGCAGCGCGAGCTCGCCGTCTCGGACCACAACAGCTTCGACGCGCTGGTCTGCTCGCTGGTGGCTCGGGCGGCCGCGCTGGGGTTGACCGAACCGCCCGAGCCCGGCGACGAGGCGGACCGCGCCACCCGCGAGGGTTGGATCCACGTGCCGACCAATCCCCTTCCCCACCTGCACGAGACATGACGCCGGCCGGCGAGGGAAAGCTCTCACCGCGGGAGATCGGCGCGGAGATGTGGGCCGTCTACCGGCGGCACTGGAGCTTTCTCGTCCCGGCGGCGATCGTGGTCCTGCTCCCGCAGGCGATCGCCGACGCCTTCATCGAAGGCTTCCACGTCGATCACCTGCGGACCGTCGCCGATTTCGCGACCGTCGGGGCGGCCCTGCTGACCACCGCCGTCAACTTCTTCGGACAGGCGGTCTACGCCGGGCTCGCCGCGGCAGCGGTGATCGACTGGCGCGCCGGACGGCCCCTGCCGCCGTTCCGGGACCTGGTGCGCGCGATGCCGCTGGGGCGCCTGATCGTGCTGGACATCGTGATCACGGTGTTGACCGCGATCGGATTCGTCCTCCTCGTCGTTCCCGGTCTGATCGTGCTCACCTACATCGCGATCTCCCCGGCGATCCTGAAGATCGAGCATCTCGGCGTCCAGGAGGCTCTCTCCCGCAGCATCCAGCTCGTTCGCGGGAGGGCGCTCCAGGTGTTCGTCACCGCGGTCGGCGCGATCATCCTCAGCGAGGTCGCAGTGGAGCTCGTGGCGCTTCCCTTTGACGAGGTGGGGGTGCTGACCGTGGTGAACCTGCTCGCCGAGGGGATCTTCCAGCCGGTCGAGGGTCTGGCGATCGCTCTGGTCGCGATCCACCTGCTGGAGCTGCACGGCCAGGCGCCGGCCCCGGATGCGATGGCCCGGGCCCTCGTCGGCGAACACGATTGAACCCCCGGGAAAGAAAACGGGCCGCCCCCCTAGGGCGGCCCGTGTGAGTCGAATCCGGCGGCGGGCGGTGTCCCCTGCCTTCCGTTGGTTTCCTACTCCCCTTGGCGAGGGTGATTCTTTCCGCCGCCCGGCTGCGCGTCATCGGGGCGAATTGCGGGAATCGACTCGGTAGTTATCCCCATCCACAAAAAACAAGAGGCCGGAGCGTGTGCTCCGGCCTCCATCCTGCTTCAGCTCTTTTCAGGCGGGCGTCTCACTCGTCGCGGCGGCCGAGCTTGTCCTTCACCTTGTCGGCGGCGTCGTCCACCTTCTCCTTCACGCCCGAGACGGCGCGATCGACCTTGCCCTCGCGCTTGAGCTCGTCGTCGTTCGTGATGTCGCCGGCTGCCTCCTTGGCCCTGCCCTTCGCCTCATCGATGTTCTCACCCATTCTGTTCGCCTCCTTTCTTGGGTCGCCCGTTGGGTACCCGACACCGGCGCCCGAAAAACAAGTGACAGCATCGCTCCGGAGGGGGCATGATCAGGGCATGGGCAAAGCCACCAGGGAGCGCCTGAGCCAGGACGACGCCCAGATCCTGCGGCTGGAGTCCCCGGTGATCAAGGGGCACACGGGCAAGGTCCTGATCGTCGCCCCCGGCTCCGACGGACGTGCCCTCTCGATCGAGCGCCTCCGCGATCAGGTGGGGGAGCGCATGTCAGCCTTCCCGCGCCTCGGCCAGCGGATCGAGGAGCCGCGCCTCGGGCTGGGCCGCCCGGCCTGGGTCGAGGCTCCCGAGGTCGATCTGACCTGGCACGTGGCCGAAGCGCAGCGGGCCGACCCGCTGTCTGACGAGGAGCTTCGCCAGGCCGCCGGCGAACTGCTGTCCGAGCGCCTCGACCACACGCGCCCCCTGTGGCGCCTCGACTCGCTGCCGCTGACCGGCGAGCGGATGGGGATCGTCGCCCGCATCCACCACGCCATGGCCGACGGAGTCAGCGCGATCCGGCTCCTCGCCGGGGTGCTGTGGAACACGGAAGAACAGCCGGGGCGGCCGGCGAACGGCGACGGCGCCGCCGGCGGCTCCGCCCCGCAGCCGGTTGCCGCCCCAGCCTCCCGCCCTCGGACCGCCGAGGCGCGCGAGACGCGGATCGCGGTCCGGCTCCCGTCCGCCCTCCGGCGCGAGCTGCGCCGGGGCCGGGACACGAAGCTCGATCAGCACATCGGCCCGGCGCGCGAGGTCGCCTGGACGACCTTCCCGCTCGAGCGCCTGAAGCGCATCGGCAAGGGCGCGGAGGGCCACGTCACGGTCAACGACGTGGTGCTGGCCGTCGTCGCCGGGGCGCTGCGGCGCTGGCTGCCGCGCGCCGGCGGGATCGCCGACGACCTGCGCGTCCAGTGTCCCGTCTCCCTACATGCCCGCGAAGAGGGCGAGGGTCAGGTCGGGAACCGCGACTCCTTCATCAACCTGGACCTGCCGATCGCCGAGCCCGACCCGGCGACCCGGCTGCGGGTGATCAACTCCGAGACGAGCGAGCGCAAGCTGGACCACGACGCCGACGCCCTCTACGCCTTCTTCCATGCACTCGGCCGCTTCCGGCCTCTCTACCGCGGCGTCACCAGGCTGACCTCGGGGCCGCGACAGTTCGCGCTCTCGGTCTCCAACGTGCCTGGCCCGCGGCACCGCCCGCTCATCCTCGGTCATGCGATCGAGCAGTTCTGCTCCTTCGCCGAGCCGGCCGACCGCCACGCCCTGCGCCTCTCGATCGTCTCGCTCGGCGGCGAGCTCGCCTTCGGCCTCTGCTCGGACCCCGACGCGATCACGGACCTCGATGGCCTGCGGGGTGCGCTCGCCGACTCCATCGCCGAGCTGGAGGTGGCGGTCTGATGCCGGCCAAGACGAAATCGAAGTCGAAGGGATCCCTGGCGGAGTACGAGCGCAAGCGCAACTTCTCCAAGACCCGGGAGCCAAGCGGTGCGCGCGGGGGCAAGGGCAAGGCGAAGCGCAAGCACCCCCGCTTCGCCTTCCAGAAGCACTCCGCCACCTCCGAGCACTACGACCTCAGGCTCGAGGTCGACGGCGTCCTCGCCTCCTGGGCGATCCCGAAGGGACCCTCGCTGGACCCTCGCGACAAGCGCCTCGCGATGCGCACCGAAGACCACCCGCTCGAGTACCTGGAATGGGAGGGCGTCATCCCGGAGGGCGAGTACGGCGCCGGACCGATGATCGTCTGGGACCGGGGCGTCTTCCAGAACATCTCCGAGACCCGGGCCGGCAAGCCGATGGAGCTCGAGACCGCGATCGAGAAGGGCGACGTGAAGCTCTTCATGCTCGGGGAGAAGATCAAGGGCGCCTACGCCCTGGTGCGCACCGGCCCGCCCTCGGACCGCGAGAAGTGGCTGCTGATCAAGAAGCGGGACGAGGGCGCTGACGCGCGGCGGCGGCCCACCTCCTCCCAGCCGGAGTCGGTGCTCAGCGGGCGCACCATCGAGCAGGTCCTCGACCAGGAGGCCGAGCCCGGCCAGTTCAAGCGGCACCGCGCCCGCCGGCGCAGCGCCCGGCGCTAGTCTGCGCCTGATGGCCACCGCGGCCGAGGCAAGGACGCTTCAGAACTACGTCGCCGGACGCTGGGTCGACGCCGCTGCCGCCGACGCGCTCGACGACCGCGACCCGGCGACCGGTGAGCTCGCCGCGCGGGTCCCACTCTCGGGAGCCGCCGATGTCGACGCCGCGGTCCGCGCCGCGCGCGATGCCCAGCCCGCCTGGCGCGCGGTCTCGCCGCAGGACCGGGCGAGGGCGGTGCTCGCCCTTCGCGACGCGCTGCTCAGAAACCGCGAGGAGATCACCGCGCTGGTCACGGCCGACATGGGCAAGACCCTGGCGGACGCGGACGGCGAGGTCGGACGCGGGATCGAGTCGGTCGAGTCGGCAGCCGCGATCCCGCACCTGATGAAGGGCGAGACGCTCGAGGGGGTGGCGACCGGGCTCGACGTCGAGCTCGTCCGGCAACCCGTCGGCATCGTCGCCGCGATCACCCCGTTCAACTTCCCGGCGATGATCCCGCTCTGGTTCCTGCCCTACGCGGTCGCCTGCGGGAACGCCTTCATCCTCAAGCCCTCGGAGCGCGACCCCCGTCCCTCGGCCCGGATCTGCGAGCTGATCGACGAGGAGGAGATCTTCCCGCCGGGCGTCGTCAACCTGGTTCACGGCGGCCGCGAGGCGGTCGAGGGGATCCTCGACCATGACGGCATCGACGCGATCTCCTTCGTCGGGCAGGCGAGCACGGCACGCCTGGTCGCGACCCGCTCGGCCGAGACCGGCAAGCGGGTGCAGGCGCTGGGCGGAGCGAAGAACTCGATGATCGTGGCCGAGGACGCCGACCTCGACAAATCGGTCCCGGCGATCATGGGCTCGGCCTTCGGCGCCGCCGGCCAGCGCTGCCTGGCCGGCTCGGTCTGCGTGATCGCCGGCGACGATGACCGCCAGGCCGAGGTGCGCGAGGCGCTCCGCAGCGCCGCCGAGGCGCTGACGACTGGGCCGGGCGCCGATCCCGGGACCGACGTCTGTCCGATGGTCGCTCCGGAGGCCCGCGAGCGGGCCGAGACGGCGGTGGCCACGGCGGAGTCCGAAGGGGCGACGGTCCTGCTCGACGGGCGCATCGGCGGCGGGGAAGCCGGGGCGATGCTCGGCCCGACGCTGGTCGAGGTATCGGATCCCGAGTCCGAGCTTGCGCGTGAGGAGATCTTCGGCCCGGTTCTCGCCCTGGTCTCGGCACCCGACCTCGACGCGGCGATCGAGTTCGCCAACGGCTCGCGCTACGGCAACGCCGGGTCGATCTTCACCACCTCCGGCGCCGCCGCTCGTGCCTACCGCTGGGGGATCGAGGCCGGGATGCTCGGCGTCAACATCGGCGTCCCCGCGCCGGTCGCCTGGTTCCCCTTCTCGGGCTGGAAGGACTCGATCGACGGCGACCTGCACGCCAACGGCAAGGACGCCGTCGACTTCTACACGCGGAAGAAGGTCGTCACCAGTCGCTGGTAGGCCGCGGCTTCGCCATCAGATCGCGGCCACAAGCGGCCGCCTGAGATAACCGCTCGGGCTACGCCCCTCGCTCATGATGCAGCAGCCTGGTGGCCGCCATCAGATCGCGGCCACAAGCGGCCGCCTGACATAACCGCTCGGGCTACGCCCCTCGCTCATGATGCAGCAGCCTGGTGGCCGCTAGGCCTGGCCGATCAGGGCGCCGGTGACGGCGACGATCAGGCCGCCCATCGTCACCTGCAGGAGCGAGCTCCGCAGCGAAACCTTGAGGAAGCGCTTCCGCACCCAGGCGATCGCGACCAGCTCGAGGGCGACCGTGACCGACGCCAGCATCAGGGCCGTCCGCAGATCGCTGATCACGAAGGGCAGCGCGTGGAAGGCGCCGCCGACGAACGTCGCTCCGCCGGTGATCAGCCCCCGCGACAGCGAGGTGCCGCGGCCGGTGATCTCACCGTCGTCGGAGAGCGCCTCCGAGAGCCCCATGCTGATCCCCGCGCCCAGCGCCGCCGCGAGCCCGACGAAGAGCGCCGCGTGCGAGCCGGCGAGGAAGGCCGTGGCGAAGATCGGCGCGAGGGTCGAGACGGTGCCGTCGATCAGGCCGATCAGGGCCGGCTGGACCCGCTGGAGCATGAACTGCTCCTCGTCGGCGGATCCCAACCTCCCCGTCAGTCGCGCAACCAGTTCCGTCATCCGGGGAAATAATACAAGAGACTAAAAATAAGGTATCCCTAAGATGTACGATGCTCTATTAGGCTTACCTACGAACGAATGGCGACCGAGACCCAGCACATCCGGCCCCGCGACGACGCTGAGCTCGCCGAGCTGCTCCGCGAACGCGGCCTGCGAGCGACCTCGCAGCGGCTCGTCATGCATCGCCTCCTCCGCGATCGCGACCGGCACGTGAGCGCCGAGGAGATCCTCTCCGAGGCGAGCGATCGGCTGCCGGGCGTCTCGCTGCCCACGGTCTACGCGACGCTCGAGCTCTTCGAAGATCTCGGGATCGTCAGCCGGGTGAACGGCGGCGGCACGCTCCTCTGGGACACCCGCTCCGACGCCCACCACCACATGATCTGCCGCAGCTGTGGACGGATCGAGGACCTGGAGACTCCGGTCGACCTCGATCGGGCTCGTCGCTCCGCCGCCGGCTCGGGCTTCCACCCCGACCGCGCCGAGATCGTGATCAGCGGGCTCTGTGCGAGCTGTGCCCGGAAGTAGCTACCTCGGCTCGGGGTAGCGGCTCTCCAGGATGGAGACCACCGCCCCCTGTGGATCGATCAGCGTCGCCAGTCGCGCGACGGGCACGTCGATCGGCCCGAAGGCGAGCGTGGCTCCGTCCGCCTCGGCCCGCTCGATCGCCTGGTCGGCGTTGTCGACCACGAAATACACCTGCCAGTGGGGCGGCATCTCGGCCGGTAGGTCGTCGCCCATCTCCATCAGGCCCCCCATCCCCTCGGGCCAGCGCTGCCCCTCCACCTGCCACATGAGGATCCCCGGCGGGGCCTCCTCGTTGTGGATCGCCGTCCAGCCGAAGACGTCGCCGTAGAAACTCCTCGCGCCGTCCAGGTCGCGGGTGAGCAGGTTGTTCCAGGTCCAGGTGCCGGGCTCGTTGACGATCTGGGCCCCGGGATGGCTCTCCTGCTGGACGATGCCGATGAACGCGCCCTCGGGGTCACGCAGCATTGCGACCCGCCCCGAGTCGTTGGGGAGGTCGGCCGGTCCGAAGAAGACCGAGCCGCCGGCCTCCTCGACCTTGGCGGCGATGGCGTCGGCGTCCTCGACCTTGATGTAGCTCGACCAGGCGGAGTGCCCCTCGTCCGACTGCACGGGGCCGATTCCGGCCACCATCTTGGCGTCGCGCGTGAGGAATCCATAGCCGCCGGTCTGCTCGGGATCGCCCGGCGCAGCCTGCGCCTCGACGCCCAGGAGGTCGTTGTAGAAGGCCTTCGCACCCGCGACATCCGTCGTGGACAGGTCCACCCAGCAGAACTCCCCCGGCGCGTATTCGCTGCGCTCGCTCACTGCCCCACCCTACCTAGCGTTTGCGGCGCGCTCCCGCCAGGATCACGCGGGCCACCAGGTCGGGGTCGTCCCAGGTCGGCACGTGCCCGCAGCCCGGCAGCACGACCTGCTCGACCCGCTTCGGCAGGACCTTCTCGGGCAGCGGCTTGTTGCGCACCAGGGTGTCGTGCTCGGCCCAGGCGAGCGTGATCGGGACCTTGATCGACTTCAGCTCCTCCACCCGGCCGGCACGCATCAGGGCGCTCGCCTCGTCGTAGGCGGGGGCGGTGACGTAGGCCTTGGCGATCGCGTTCGCCTCCCCCGGGCTGAGCCGCTCGGGCCTGAAGATGAAGCGGCCGAGGGTCTCCCGCCGGCCCCGCGCCGTCTGCATCACCGGCCGGAAGAGCGGACGGAGGGCGCGGCCCCGGCGCCGCCGGCGGGCGATCCTCTGATCGAAGGGGTCGGGCGAGCGCCTCCAGAAGCCCGCCGGGCAGAGCGCGATCACCGCGGTCGCGCCCCCCTGGCGAGCGCACTCGATCCCGACCCAGCCGCCGAGCGAGATCCCGGCGACCGCCGGCTTCCCCTCGATCCCGAGAGCGTCGAAGAAGTCGAGGACACCCGTGGCCAGGTTGGCGGCCCGCGGCGAGACGCCGTCCGGAAGCTGCTTCGACTCGCCGAACCCGGGCATGTCGATCGCGATCACCTCGCGCTCGGCCGCCAGCCGGTCCATCACCGGCGACCACTGAACCAGGGACCCGCCGAGGGAGTGCAGCAGCAGCAGAGGTTCCCCGTGTCCCTTTCTGATGTGGTTGAGCCAGACCGCTCCGACCGTGGAGCGGAGATCGTCCGTCATAGCTCCAGGTCGTACTCCAGGAAGGTCTCCGCCTGGGCTCCCATGCGGTCATAGACACGCTGCGCCCGGTGGTTGTCCGGGGCGGTGAGCCACTCCATCGCGGGCATGCCGAGCTCACGGCAGCGGTCGGCGCAGACCTGGATCAGCGCGTCGGCGATCCCGCGACCCCTGGCGTCGGGGTGGACGTAGAGATCCTCGAGGTACCCGAGCCTCGACGCCTTCAGGCTGGACCACTTCCAGTCGAGGGTGGCGAAGCCGACGGCCCCGCCACCGTCGCGGGCGATGAAGACGGTGCCCTGGCTCGGCTCCTCGATCAGGGTGTCGAACATCTCCCGGAGGCCGTCGTCGTCGGGTTCGGTCTCGTAGAACTCGCAGTAGGCCCGGATCAGCGGCAGCATCTCCTCGATCTCGTGCGTCTTCGCCGGGCGGATCTCGATGCCCTCGGCGAGCTGGCGCGGGCCCGCGGCGACCGGTTCGTCTGCCATGGGCCGATACTAGGCTCTCGGCGTGCTCGCCCGCAGTCTCTGTCTGCTCGCGCTTGCGACCCCGCTCCTCGCCGGCTGCGGGAGCGGCGGCAACGCCGATCTCACCTCTCTCGAGAATTCCCAAGGGATCACGCGGCAGATCGCGGGCGAGTGGAGCGGCAAGCTCCACCAGAAGGGCCTGGCGCCTTTCAAGGTCGCGGTGAAGATCACGCCCGGTGGCGGCGGCCGGGTCGCCTACACCGGCATCCGCTGCGGTGGGGACTGGACCCTGACCGACGTCGCCTCCTCGCTCCCGCCGGAGTACCACTTCACCGAGAAGATCACCCAGGGCGTCGGCGGCAACTGCAAGGGCAAGGGCCGGATCTCGCTGCTGCCGATCCAGGGATTCTCGCCGAACGAGCCGGCCTACAAGCGCATGAACTACAGCTTCAGCGGCGGGGGCGTCACCAGCCGCGGACTGCTCCACCGGGTCCACGCCGGGGTGGAGGCGGCGGTCTTCAAGGCGGCGGGCGTCGCTGCGTCGTGAGCCTCGTCCGCCAGTTTTCGAGCTCTGCGTAGGAAGGGGCTGGTCGGCCGCGAATAGGGAGGGTCGGCATGCCCGCTGCGGACTCGCCAGCCCGTCTGATCGCCCGCAACGTCCTCGTGATCGTGGGGGTCCTGCTGACCCTCTACATCATCTACCTGCTCCGCAAGCCGATCAGCTGGCTGATCATCGCCGCCTTCTTGGCGATCGCGCTGGCCGGACCGGTCAACTTCTTCCAGCGCTACATGAAGCGCGGTCTCGCGATCTTCCTCGTCTACCTGGCCCTGCTGGCGATCCCGATCGGCCTCGGTGCTGTGCTGCTCCCGCCGATCGTCAACCAGGTCTCAGACGTCGCCACGAACGCCCCCAGCTACGTCCAGGACGTCGAGGACTACGTCCACAGGAACAGGACCCTCAATGACCTGAACGAGAAGTACGACATCACTCAGAAGCTCTCGGACGAGGCCGAGAAGCTGCCGAGCAAGGCCGGCGATGCCGCCAAGGTGCTCCGCGACATCGGCTTCGGCCTGGTGAGCTCGATCTTCGCCGGGGTGACGATCCTGATCCTCAGCATCTTCATGGTCGCCGCCGGACCCAGGTGGATCGAGACCTTCATACGCATGCAGAGGCCGGAGCACGCCGAGCGAATCGAGCGGACGCTGCGCCGGATCGCGAACGCCGTCGGCAACTACGTCGGCGGGGCGCTGATCCAGGCGACGATCGCCGCCCTCTCCTCCTTCGTCGTGCTCACCATCCTCGGCGTTCCCTTCGCCGGTCCGCTGGCCGTGGTGATCTTCGTCTTCGACCTGATCCCGGTGGTCGGCGCCACGATCGGCGCGGTCCTGGTCGGGATCGTCACCGCGTTCGTCAACTTCCCGATCACGCTGATCATCTGGGTCGTCTTCGCGATCGTCTACCAGCAGGTCGAGAACTACCTGATCCAGCCCCAGATCCAGAAGCGGGCGACGAAGGTCGAGGCCTTCGTCGTCCTGGTTGCCGTGCTCTTCGGCAGCACGCTCTTCGGGATTCTCGGCGCCATCCTGGCGGTCCCCATCGCGGCGTCGATCCAGATCGCTGTGACGGAGTACCGCGCCTACCGGCAGGAGGTCGTGGCCGCCGAGCAGGAGGGCGGCGGGCCCACACCGATGCCACCGCCCGAGGGCCCGACTCCGGCGCCCGAGGCGACCTAGCCCGCGACGGGCTCCGGCGCCTCTGTCTCCGGGACGTTCTCGAGCGCTCGCTTGAGGATGTCGCGGAGCGCCGTCTGGTCCTCCTCGGAGAGAGAGGCGATCGCGGGCGGTGGCTCGGCCATCCGCTTGGTGATCTGCGACCTCATCCACTCCCCCTCCTCGGTCAGCACCAGCAGCTTCACGCGCCGGTCGCCCTCGTCGGCCTCGCGGCGGACCAATCCGCGCTCCTCAAGCCGGTCGACGATGCCGGTGACGTTCGAGTTGTCGCAGAAGAGCGCCTGGGCCAGCTCGCTCATCTTCCTCGGGCCGGCTCCCAGCATGCGCAGCGCGATCATCTGCTGCGGGGCGAGATCGAACTCACCTCCGGTGGCCAGGAAGCGTCGCTTGTTGCTGACCATCAGCCAGTGCATCAGGCTCCACGCCTCGCCCCCGGGATCCGTGCGGCCGGTCTCGTCGGCGAGCCAGGACTCCGGGCCGGGCCAGCGGCGCTTCTCCGCCGCCTTCATCTCTCCCTCACTGCCAGCCATAGAGTAACAGATTACCTGTCCAGCTCGATATTTGCAAGTCTCAAATATCTATGTATACTGCCGTCCTTCTTCTGTAAGCCGATGCGAACCGGAGGGGGATCGCGGATGCCGAGCAGCAACGGAAGGACCAGGGAGGCCAACGGAATCGAGGTCGAGGGCCTGGTCCGCGAATTCAAGGGCGGCGTGCGCGCCGTCGACGGAATCGACTTCGAGGTCCGCCCGGGCGAGATCTACGGCTTCCTGGGGCCGAACGGCGCCGGCAAGTCGACCACGGTCCACATGCTCACCACGCTGCTCCCGCCCACGGCGGGGTCGGCGCGCGTCGCTGGCTACGACGTCGTCAAGCAGGGCGCGGACGTCCGCGACGCGATCGGCGCCGCGCTCCAGGAGGCCGCGCTCGACCCTAACCTGACGGCCCGGGACCACATGCGCCTGCAGGGCGCGCTCCACGGCATGCCCAAGGACGAGCGCGCCCGGCGGGGCGACGAGTTGATCGAGCGCGTCGGCCTCTCCGACGCCGCGGACCGCAAGGTCGGCGGCTACTCCGGCGGCATGAAGCGCCGCCTCGACCTGGCGCTCGCCCTGCTCCACGGCCCGAGGGTCCTCTTCCTCGACGAGCCGACGACCGGGCTCGACATCCAGAGCCGCACGGCGCTCTGGGACGAGGTCGCGCACCTCTCCCGGGATGAGGGCGTGACGATCTTCCTCACCACCCAGTACCTCGAGGAGGCCGACCAGCTGGCCGACCACCTCGGGATCATCGATCACGGCAACATCGTCGCCGCCGGAACCCCCGACGCGCTCAAGGCCGAGGTGGGCCGGCCCACCGTCGAGGTGGTGCCGGCCGACCATTCCGAGCGCGACCGCTCGGTCGAGCTGCTGCGCCCATTCGGCGAGCTGGTCCCCGGCACCCCTCAGGGCGCCGCCGTCCGGCTCGAGTCCGATGGCGGCGAGCGGCTCGCCGACATCATCCGCGCGTTCGACCAGGCCGGCGTCAAGGTCGCCAACCTGGAGCTGCACGAGGCGAGCCTCAACGACGTCTTCCTCACGAAGACCGGGCGCTCGCTAGAGGGCGCCCAGCGGGAGGCCGCCAAGGAGAGCGAGACCGGTGAGCAGCCCGCGCTGGAGGGCGCGGCGGCCTGATGGAAGCGGCCGCCATCGATGCGCCCCTCCCCCGGGGCCGAAACCATCCCTCGATCTGGATGCAGGCGCCCGAGCTGGCGCGCCGATCGGTGATGCGGACGATCCGCCAGCCCGCTGCAGTCATCCCGGCCACGGTCTTCCCCCTGATCCTGCTGGCGATCAACTCCGTCGGCCTCAAGTCCGCCACGACCCTGCCCGGCTTCCCGACCAACTCCTACCTCACCTTCTCCCTCGCCTTCGCCTTCATCCAGGCAGGGGTGTTCGCCGTGATCGGCACCGGTCAGAACCTGGCGGAGGACAACCAGACCGGCTTCTTCAACCGCCTGCAGCTGACCCCGATCCACCCGGCGGCCCTGGTGACAGGGCAGCTGGCAGGCACCCTCATCCTCGGCCTCTTCCAGGCGGCCACCTACATCTCGGTGGGCCTGCTCGCGGGAGCGCACATCGCCGCCGGCTTCGGGGGAGCCCTGGTGCTGATCGCGCTGGCGATCTGCATCTGCCTCGCCTTCGGCTCGATCGGCCTCGCGGTCGGGATGCGCGTCGACGCCCCGGAGAAGGTTCAGAGCCTCTTCCCGCTGATCTTCGTCTTCCTCTTCCTCAGCTCGATGAGCCTGCCCAGGAACCTGATCCAGACGGACTGGTTCCGCACGATCGCGACCTACAACCCGGTGAGCTACATGGTCGAGGGGCTCCGCAGCCTCCTGATCAGCGGCTGGGACGGCGAGGCGCTCGCGCTCGGCTTCGGCTGCGCCCTCGGCATCCTCGTTCTCGGCCTCTACTTCGCCTCCACCGGCCTGCGGGAGAGGATGGCCCGCACATGAGTCGCTACCTCTCCGCCGCCGGCGGCCTCGCCTGGCGCCTGCTCCGCAGCCTGTTCACGAACCCGCTGCTCTTCCTGCCGCCGATGCTGATGCCGCTCTTCTTCTTCACGGCGTTCGCCGGAGGCCTCTCGGCCGTGAGCAACGTGCCGGGCTTCGATTATGCGCCGGGGTACACGTCGTTCATCTTCGCCTTCGTCCTCTGCCAGAGCGCCGCGTTCGGCGGCGTCTTCAGCGGCTTCTCGATCGCAGCCGACTTCCAGTTCGGCTTCGGCCGCCGGCTGCTGCTGGCGACGCCGCATCGCAGCGCCCTGCTCCTGGGCTACGGGCTCGTCGCCGTGATCCGGGCGACGATCACGATCACGGTAGTGACGCTGGTGGCCCTGGCCGTCGGGCTCAACATCGGCGGCGACGGCCTGGACGTCTTCGGCATGTACGCGCTGGCGGCGATCATCAACGTCACCGGCCTGCTCTTCGCCGCGGGAGTCGCGCTCCGCTTCCGGAGCCTGCAGGCGACACCCCTGATGCAGGTGCCGGTCTTCCTCTTCCTCTTCCTGGCGCCGGTCTACGTGCCTCGCCAGCTGCTCGGCGGCTGGGTGCACGCGGTCGCGCCCTTCAACCCCTTCACCCACGTGATGGAGACCGTCCGCGACCTGATCGCCGGCACGGGCGCCGACTACCTGGCGACACTGGGGATCGTCGCGCTGCTCCTGACCGTCGTCTTCGCCTTCGCGATCACCGGCCTGCGACGGGCCGAAGCCGCGGGCTAGCTCCGGCCGGCGATGCGGGCGTCGGCGCGGCGCTTGGCACCGTCCGTGACGAGCTTCCCCCAGCGGCTGCGGTTTCCCGCCACCCAGCGATAGGCGCGGTCGGTCGTGCGCGGCGCCCGCGAGGTGAGCGCGGCCAGGGGCGCGCCGCCGGGCAGCAGACGGAAGAGGCCGGGGAACGCCTGCCCCGCCGAGCGGACCGCGCCATCGCCGTCGACCAGGTGCCAGGAGCGCAGCCTTGCCCGCTCCGGCAGGCCGACGAGCAGCCGCTCGCCTTCCTGCGACTGGATCGCGACCGGGCGCAGCGCACGGCGCCGGTCCCAGGCGAGCACCTTGCCCAGGGACCAGCGGCAGAAGCCGCAATCGCGGTCATACAGAAGCGTCCGCTGCGCCATGGGGGGAGTTTCGCGGAGCGGTAGTGTCCTCCTCGTGGCGACCGCAACCATGTGGGAGGAGATCGTCGACGCCCTCCACGCCGTCAACGGCGGTCCCCACCCCGGGTACCGCGCGGTCCACGCCAAGGGCACGGTCTGCGAGGCGACGTTCACCCCGACGCCCGAGGCCAAGAGGCTGTCGCGGGCGGCTCATCTCCAGGGCGACCCGGTGGAGGCGACGGTCCGCTTCTCGAACGCCAGCGGCCACCCCCGCACCCCGGATGCCGACCCGCTGGCCGGGCGGGGCATGGCGGTGAAGTTCCACCTCGCGGACGGCGAGGCGACCGACATCGTCTCGGTGCCGCTCGTCGTCTTCTTCGCCCGCAACCCCGAGGACTTCCTCGAGATGACGCATGCCCGCATCCCCGACCCCGAGACCGGGCAACCCGACCCGGAGAAGCTCGGGGCCTATTTCGCCGCCCACCCGGAGGCCGGCGTCGCCCTGCAGAAGGGGATCCCGAAGCTCGCGCCGACCACGAGCTTCGCCACCTCCGACTACCGCGCCCTGCATGCCTTCGGCCTGGTCGACGCCGACGACCGGACCCACTGGGGCCGCTACACCTGGGAGCCGGAGGCCGGCATCGAGTATCTCGACGAGGAGCAGCAGCAGACCGCCGACCGCGACTACCTCGAGGCGGAGCTACGGGAGCGGCTGGCCGGCGGCATCGCCCGCTTCACGCTCGAGTTCACCCTGGCGAATGAGGGCGACACCCTGGTCGATCCCACGGTCGAGTGGGAGGGCGAGCACGAGGTCGTGGAGCTCGGCGAGCTCGAGGTGATCAGGGTCATCGAGGACGCCGAGCCCGCCGGCAGCCCGATCGTCTTCGACCCGATGCGGCTGACGGAGGGAATCGAGCCCTCTGACGACGAGATCCTGGCCGCCCGGCCGAAGGCCTACAGCGTCTCGATCGAGCGCCGCACGGCCTAGTCGGAGAAGCTGAGGACGAACGCCGGGTGGTCTGGGGCGATCCGGACCAGCTCCTCGTCGGGCGCGTCCGCGTCGATGCCGAGGAATCCTTTGACCTCCCAGGACCACTTGTCCATGTAGAGGCGCAGCAGGGGGAGCTTCTCCGAGTCCGGGACCTCCTCGGCGTGGAAGTGGCGGACCTTGCGACCGTGGCGCAGCTCGCCCTCACCGTGGGCGGCGCGCAGGTTGCGCACCCAGTGCGCATTGCCCCGCGGCGCGAGCAGATAGGTGCGACCCTCGAGCTCGAAGGGATTCACCGGCGTGGTGCGCATCTCGCCGCTCTTGCGCCCGCGGATCGCCAGGGTCTGGGAGCCCGCCGGCGTGAACCCGAGACGGTGAATCCCCTTGACCACGGGATTCATGACGTGGAGCGTGAACCAGTCGGGCTTCTTGTACTTCGGGGCGGCGGGCACGGCCTCACCCTAGAGGAGTCCGGTTGACCCCCGCTTCGGGTTTCCAGCGGGCGCCGCCGGGTAAGGAAGGCGCATGTCCACACTGGCAATCATCGTGATCGTCGTCGTGGCGCTGATCGTCCTGCTGTTCGTCGCGCGCACGGTCACCCAGCGGCGAAGGATCGCTCGGGAACGAGAGAGGCAGCGGCGGCAAGCCGAGGCCGAGGGCCACCGCTCCATGGCTGAGGATCACCGGCAGAAGGCCGAGGAGCTTCAGGAGCAGGCCCAGGTGGCGGAGGATCGCGCCACCCGGCACGAAGAGCGCGCCACCGAAGTCGCACCCGACCGAGACTGACCGTTGTACAGACGCGGCGGGCCCGGCCTGCTCACGATCATCTACCTGGTGATCGGAGTCTTCGCTGCCGGTGACCACAACTACATCCATCACGACAACGTCGGCCAGGTCATCTCGGCCCTGCTGGCGATCGTGCTCTGGCCGCTGGTCGTCTTCTTCGACGTCAACCTGCACATCCACTGACGCGGGCCTTGAAGTAGGTTCCGCCGGGTGACCGGCGAGACCGTGATCAGCTGGCCCGACCAGCACACGCCCGAGAACTCGGTGTTCCACGCGGTCAACGAGCTGCAGATGCCGGCGCCACCGGATTCGGTCTGGGCGTGGCTCTGCCGGCCCGACCTCTGGCCCACGTTCTACTCCAACGCCAAGTTCATCAAGCACCTCGACGGCTCCTGGCCGCAGCTCGAACTCGGCAGCCGCTTCCGCTGGTGGAGCTTCGGCGCGTTCGTCACCTCCGAGGTCGTCGAGTTCGAGCCGATCGAGAGGATCGCTTGGGACGCCAAGGTCTTCGGCGGCCGCGGCTACCACGGCTGGCTGCTGCGACCTCAGGAGGGCGGAACCTACGTCCGCACCGAGGAGACGCAGAAGGGCTGGGGCATCGTCGTAGCCAAGCCGGTGCTGCGCTCGATGATGGTTCGTCTCCACCAGCGCTGGCTCGAGGGCCTGGCGCGGGTCGCGGCCGACGGGCCCCCTCCCCCGCCCCCGTAGTCTCTGCGCATGGCGGCCATCGACAACCTGCGCGAGCGTCTCGCGCAGATCCACGACCTTGGCCGGGCCGACTCGCTGCTGGCCTGGGACGAGCGCACGATGATGCCCAGCGGCGGCGCCCCGGCGCGCGCCGAGACCCTCGCCACCCTGGCGCGGGTGCGCCACCAGATGTTCACCGACGATGAGGTCGGCGCCCTGATCGAGAGCGCCCGCTCCGACGTCGACGCCGACGCTCCGCCGGGGGAATCGATCGACGCCGACCTGATCAGGGTCGTCGGCCGCGACTGGCAGAAGGCCCGGCTCGTGCCCGCCGACCTGCGCGCCGAGATGGCCCACGCCAGCTCCGTCGCCGAGAACGCCTGGGTCGAGGCCAAGGAGCGCTCCGACTTCGCGATGCTCCTCCCCCACCTGGAGCTGAACGTCGAGCTCACCCGGCGGTTCGCTGACTGCTACGACGGCTTTCCGGGGTTCAGCCGCACCTACGACGCGCTGCTGGACGAGTACGAGCCCGAGATGACCACGGAGCAGATGCGCGCCGTGCTGACGGATCTGCGCGAGGGCCTCGTCCCGCTCGTGGCCGACGCGACCGACAACGGCTCCGAGCCGGCGAGCGACCCGTTCCGCGGCGAGTTCCCCATCGCCTCCCAGCGCGATCTCATCAGGCAGGTGATCTCGGAGCTGCCGTTCCCGGAGGGCTCCTGGCGGCTCGATTCGACGCAGCACCCGTTCGCGCTTTCGATCTCAACAACCGACGTCCGCCTCACCACCCGCTACGACGAGGACAACCTGGCGATGGCCCTGTTCAGCGCCATGCACGAGGCCGGGCACGGTCTCTACGAAGCGGGGGTCGACCCGGAGCTCGAGAGGAGCCCGCTCGGCAACGTGCGCTCGCTCGGGCTGCACGAGTCCCAGAGCCGCCTCTGGGAGAACTGGGTGGCTCGGAGCCGCTCCTGGCTCGAGCGCCACCTGCCGCTCCTGCGCGAGCGCTTCCCGGCGTCGTTCGACGAGATCGACGTGTCGGGGCTCGAGCGCGCGGCGAACAGGGTGGAGCGCTCGCTGATCCGGATCGAGGCCGACGAGGTGACCTACAACCTCCACATCCTGATCCGCTTCGAGCTCGAGCTGGAGATCTTCGAGGAGAACCTGCCGCTTGCCGACCTTCCCGAGGAGTGGAACGCCCGCTACCGCGACTACCTCGGAATCGAGGTCCCCGACGACGCCCACGGCGTCCTCCAGGACGTCCACTGGGCGGGCGGCGCCTTCGGCTACTTCCCCACCTACAGCCTCGGCAACGTCATCGCGGGCCAGCTCTGGGACGCGGCTGGACGCGATCTCGGCGATCTCCCCGGCCAGATCGCGGACGGGGATCTCGACTCGCTCGGCGGCTGGCTCCGCGAACGGGTACACCGGCATGGCCGCCGCCTCTCCCCCACCCAGGTCCTCGAGCGCGCCGGCGCCGGCGAGCTGACGGTGGAGCCGCTGCTCGCGCACCTGCGCGAGCGGGTGGCATTGGCCGTTCAGGCGTAACCGAACCCAGCGGATACCGCAAATTGCGGGTATGTTGGCTCGCGTATGGCCGTGGGATCGCGCCGCAACGGCATATACGGGGGCTGGACGCGGGCAGGGAACGCCCGGGTCTTCGTCCGCGTTCCGGTCGCCCTCAAGGAGCGCTCACAGCACCCGGGCGCCTTCGATGGGACGGGCGAGGGCCCAAGGCTCGACGCCACGCCGATCGTGCTCGTCCACGGGCTCACCTCCAGCCGCGCACTCAAGCCCCTGATCCGCACCCTCGGCACTCGCCGGCCGGTCTACGCGCCGGACCTTCCCGGCTTCGGGATGAGCGACGCGCCGATCCATCCCCTCGACGTCTCCGGTCTGGCCGACGCGCTCCGGCGCTGGCTCTTCGAGAACGACCTCGCCCCTGCGAACGTGGTCGGCATCTCCTTCGGCACCCAGGTCGCCGTCGACCTCGCCGTCCACCACCCGGCCGCGGTCGACCGGCTCGTGCTGGTCGGGCCGACCTTCGACCCGAAGGCGCGCAGCATGACCCGGCTTGCGCTGCGCTGGACCCGCAATGCCCCGCGCTGGTCGCCGCGCCTCGCTCCCACGGTGGTGCACGACATGGTCGACGCGGGACCGTCGCGCAGCATGCGCACCCTGCGGGGCGCGCTCGGCGACCGGATGGAGCGAAAGCTCTCGAGGGTGGAGGCGCCCACCCTGGTGGTGCGACCCGAGCGCGACCACCTCGTACCCGAGGCCTGGACGGAGCGGGTCGACGAGCTGATCCCCGACTCCCAGCTCGAGACCCTGCCCAAGACGGGCCATTCGATCAGGCCGCGAGCGGCGACCAGGCTGACGCCCGTGCTGCTGCGCTTTCTCTACCACGGCGACGACGACCTCGAGCCCGAGGAGGAGCGCGAGCCGGACGCCCGCAAGACCGAGCGCTTCAGAAGCACCCTGGAACCGGCGCCCCGATAGGGTCGCCGCGATGGAGATCCAGCAGCACAGGGCGCCGATCCGGGTCGCCCTGCTCTACCTGACGATCACCACCGGCATCCTCGCGCTCTGGATCCTGTTGGCGCCGCGGAGCTTCTACGACAACTTCCCGGGCGCCGGAGCGCACTGGGTCTCGGCGCTGCCGCCCTACAACGAGCACCTCGAGCGCGACTTCGGCGCGACTTCGCTCGGCATCGCGGTGCTCACGGGCCTCGCCGCCTACTGGATGGATCGCCGGGTGATCCAGGCGGCGGCGCTCACCTGGCTCGCCGCGGGGCTGCCGCACGTGATCTACCACCTGACCACCACCGGCAGCTACTCGACCGGTGACAACATCGCCAGCCTCTTCGGCCTGGCGCTCGACGTCGCCCTGCCGCTCGGCATCCTCTATCTGGCGAGCGAGGGCGCGCAGCGGGCTCCCGCCACGGCGAGAGCCGGGTCCTCCTAGGTATCGCCGGAGAGCAGCTGCCAGGCGCGGTGCAGCTTGCGCTTCAGCGCCCCCTCGCCGTCTTCGGCGACGTCGTCGGGCGTCACCTCCATCGTCGCCGGGTTCGGACTCGGCTCGGGCAGGGAGTCGGCCGCCTGTCGGTCGATCTTCAGCAGGACACCGCGGTCGAAGACCTCCTGGACCTGGTCCGCGTCGACGAAGCGATGCCCGCCGGGCAGCACGCTGGTGTCGAGTACCACCCCGTCGAAGATGTCCGACTCGTCGTCCGCGAGCACGTGCTCGACCTCCCCCACCTTCTCCCCGTCTGAGGAGTAGACCGCGGCGCCTTTGCCGAGCGTGAGGTACGAGCTGGGCTCACCGAGATCGGGCATGCGGCGAGCCTAACGTAGGGTCCCGTCGTGGACTTCGGCGTCTCCTACTTCCCGACCGACGAAACGGTCGAGCCGGCGGAGCTGGCGCGGCTGGCCGAGGAGCGCGGCTTCGAGTCGATCCTCGTCACCGAGCACACCCACATACCCGCGAGCCGGGAGACGCCCTACCCCGCGGGCGACGAGCTGCCGCGGGAGTACTTCCGGATCTACGACCCCTTCGTCGCCCTGACCACGATGGCGGCGGCGACCGAGCGGATCAGGATCGGCACGGCGATCTGCCTGCTGATCGAGCGCGACCCGATCACCACCGCCAAGGAGGTCGCCTCGCTCGACCGCCTCTCTGGCGGGCGCTTCCTCTTCGGCGTCGGCGCCGGCTGGAACCTGGAGGAGATGCGAAACCACGGCACCGACCCGGCCAGGCGCTTCCGCATCCTCCGAGAGCGGGTCGAGGCCTGCAAGGAGATCTGGACGAACGAGGAGGCGAGCTATCACGGTGAGTTCGTCGACTTCGAGGAGATCGTCTGCCGGCCGGCGCCGCTGCAGGAGCCACACCCGCCGGTTCTGGTCGGCGGCTTCGGCCCCAGGGTCCACGACCGGGTGCTCGCCTACGGCGACGCCTGGTTCCCGAACCGGATCCCGCCGGACGAGCAGATGATCGGCCGGGTGGAGGAGCTCCAGCGGCGAGGCGAGGAGGCCGGGAGAGGCCCGATCCCGGTCACGCTCCAGCTGCCGCCGCGGGACCTCGAGGTGCTCGAGCGCTATGAGCGGGCCGGGGTCACCCGCGCCGTGCACATGCTGCGGGCGGGCGACGCCACCGATGCCGGGTCGGCCGAGCGCAAGCTCGACGAGTGGGTCGCTCGGATCGAGACCTACAGGGGCGGCTGACCCCCAAATCCGCCACCGCGGCGGATAGAGTCGCACGCGCGTGTACGACTTCCTGCTCTTCGTCCACGTTCTATCGGCCTTCTTCCTCGCGGCCGGGGTCGTGATGTTCTCTTCATTCGTACTCGGCGGCCCGATCAACCGCCCGAGCAAGCTGAGCGCGGAGATCCTCTGGGGAGTCGGAGGGCTCGGGACTCTGGTCTTCGGCGTCTGGCTCGCACTCAACCGCCCCGAGTACGAGATCTGGCAGGGTTGGGTCATCGCCGCGCTGGTGCTCTGGTTCGTCGCCAACGGAGCGGGCGCCAGGGCGAGCCGCGACCTCAAGCCCTCCGCGGACGGCTCGGCGATCACGGTGGACCGCCGAGTCGCCTTCGCCCACTGGATGCGGGTGCTCTGGGTGGTGCTGCTGCTCCTCGACATGGTCTGGAAGCCGGGGGTCTGAGCGTGCTCGCCATCATCCGCGACCACAACACGATCGTCCCGCTCTTCCTCCACATCGCCGGCGCCATGGTCGTCGTCGGCGCCCTCGCCCTGGCATCCGTCTACCTGATCGCCTCCTGGCGAAGCGGCTCGGTGGCCCTGGTTCGCTCCGCCTACCTGACCCTCTTCTACGCCGCCCTGCCGGCCTACATCGTCTTCCGCGTCGGCGCCGAGTGGATCGCCGACAAGGAGGGCGTCACGGACGTCGACGTCGCCTGGCTCAACATCGGCTACTCGGTCAGCGACGCGGGGGCCCTCCTGCTGATCATCTCGCTGATCATCGGCGGGGTCTCGGTTCGGCGCATGAACCGCGGCGGGAGCCCTTCGCCGATCGCGGCGCGAATCGTCACCGGCCTCGTCGGGCTCGTGCTGATCGCCTATCTCGTCGCGGTCTGGGCGATGACGACGAAGCCGACGTAGCCGCCCGCTAGCCGCCGAGCAGCTTGCCGATCGCGCCGCCGGCGCTCGAGTCGCCACCGGAGCCGCCCGCGGCGGAGCTCGTCACCCGTCCCTCCGACGGCTGGATCAGCACCCACCCCCTGCCGCTGAACGCGAGCTGGACGGTCTCGCCCGAGCCGCGGCCGATGAAGGTCTTCAGGTTGACGTCGGTCTTGACCGAGGTCTTGACGCCCCCGGACCAGGTGATCGCCGCCTGCGGATCGGCGTAGGCGTCGTCGCCGTCGAGCTCGAGCAGCACCGGCGGACCGTCGGAGAGCATGGCGACGTAGCCCGAGCCGGAGAGGTGGGTGTTGTAGAGGCCGCCGCCCATGAAGCCCGAGACCCCCTCGACCTTCTTGATGTCCCAGTCGATGTCGGCGTCGAAGGCGAGGAGGTTGGCGCCGTTGACGGTGATCGCCTCGTCGGCGAGCTTGACGAGCTGGATCTCCTGCGCGAGGTCGGCGAGGAAGACCTCGCCCGAGCCGGAGATCTTCATCAGGTCGGCGCCCTCGCCGGTGACCGCCTTCTTCGCCATCCGCGTCAGCCCGCCCGAGCCGGCGTGCTCGAACTCGACGTCGCCCTGGTAGGCGACCATCGAGCCGAGCTTGGCCTGGATCGTCTCGTCCGCGAGCTCGACCTTGAGCATCTTCGATCCCTGCAGCCGGAAGGGCTCGCCGCCCTCGGTCTCCTTGAACTGCTCGAGCGTTGCCTCGACTGGCATGCGGCCTCCTCTCGAAAGTGAGCGGGGCAATCTACTGTCCCGGGGCGGCGCCGATGAGTTCCTCCCGTTTCGGCGGTCTCAATTGACATGGCCAAGCTGATCTATTCCTTCAACACCTCGCTCGACGGCTACTTCAAGGACGAGCAGGGCAACTTCGACTGGACGAGGCCCGACGAGGAGGTGCACAGGTTCTTCAACGAGCTCGAGCGCACGATCGGCACCTCCCTCTACGGCCGCCGCCTGTACGAGACGATGGTCTACTGGCAGGACCCCCCGGGCCTGGAGTCCGCGGACTCCTACCTCCGCGAATACGCCGCGATCTGGCAGGACACCGACAAGATCGTCTACTCGCGAACGCTCGAGGAGCCGTCGACACCGCGCACCCGGATCGAGTCGGAGTTCGACCCGGCTGCCATTCGTGAGCTGAAGGAGACCGCCGACGCCGACCTCAGCGTCGGCGGCGGGGAACTTGCGGCCGAGGCGCTTCGCGCGGGGCTGGTCGACGAGCTCCACCAGGTCGTCCATCCGGTGATCGTCGGCGGCGGCACGCACTGGCTGCCCGACGGCCTCCGCCTCGACCTGGAGTTGCTGGACGAGCGCCGCTTCTCCAACGGGGCCGTCGACCTCCACTACCGCACGACGTAGGATCGGCGGTGCCCGTGGCACCGGTCATCCCCAAGCGCATGACCGCACAGATCGAGGGGGACTTCGTCGTCTTCCTGATCGGCATGCGGATCAACCGCTTCTGGAGGCCTTGGCAATGGCTGCCGGTCGCCATCGCGATGCCACGGATGACCCGCGAGCTCGAGCAGCATCCCGAGTCCGGGTTCCTCGGCGCCAACCAGTACCTGGGCAGTCCGAGGCGGCCGATGCTGGTCCAATACTGGCGCTCCTTCGAGCAGCTCGAGGCCTACGCGCGCAGCAAGGACGCCGAGCACTGGCCCGCCTGGGTCAAGTTCAACAAGCGGATCGGCTCGAACGGCGACGTCGGCATCTGGCACGAGACCTACCTGGTCCCCGCCGGCGCCTACGACTCCATCTACAACAACATGCCGCCGCTCGGCCTCGGCGACGCGACCCGGCTCGTGCCCGCCGCAGGCCGCAGGGCGACGGCGGCGGGGCGCGCGGGCATTCGCGACGAGCCCTACCCGGAGGGCGCCCCCACCGAGCGGATCGAGGTCTTAGGCTGGCTGGGGCGGGCGCGGAGGCTCTCGTTGCGGCAGGC
>Ga0081540_1000959_pt1 | contig 26028 bp, 22 predicted proteins | sample TabmetS2T1R1_FD_71024 | JGI IMG/M metagenome (GOLD analysis project Ga0081540, IMG submission 71024) | Tabebuia heterophylla rhizosphere microbial communities from the University of Puerto Rico - S2T1R1 | ecosystem: Host-associated > Plants > Roots > Rhizosphere ...
CGGCGACGAACGCCGCGGAAAGCCCACGCGGGGCCACCACGCCGAAGGCGTCGCGATAGAGCCCGGCGTCGTCGGCCGCGATCCAGCGCTGCTCGCCGGCCAGGCGGATGCGCACGGCCCGCCGCTCGCGCTCGAGCTCGGCCAGCATGCCCGCCGGGTCGAGGCCGGCGAGGACGCGGTCGGCGACCTGCGCGTCGTCGAGGTCGCCCAGGCGGCGCAGGATGTCGGCCAGCGCGTCGCGCGAGTCGGCGCGGGTGCGATCGGAGCGGTGCTGGAGGTCGTCCTGGACCTGCTCGAGCGCCGCCGGGTCGATGAGCTCGCGCAGCTCTTCCTGGCCGAGCAGCTCGCGCAGCAGCTCGCGGTCGAGCGACAGCGCGGCGGCGCGGCGCTCGGCGTTGGGCGTGTCGCCCTCGTACATGTAGGTGGCGACGTAGTCGAAGAGCAGCGAGGAGGCGAAGGGCGAAGCGGTCGCCGTCTCGACCTCCACGACGGAGATCTCGCGGCGGTGCAGCGAGCGCAGCAGCTCGGTGAGCCCGGGCAGGTCGAGCACGTCGCGCAGGCACTCGCGGTAGGTCTCCAGCACGATCGGGAACTGGGCGTAGCGCCGCGCGACCTCGAGCAGCGACTGCGACTTCAGCCGCTGCTGCCACAGCGGCGTGCGCTTGCCCGGGTAGGCGCGCGGGATCAGCAGCGCGCGGCTGGCGTTCTCGCGGAAGCGCGCGCCGAAGAGAGCGCTGGTGCCCAGCTCGTTGACGACCGCGTCCTCGAGCTCGTCGGGGTCGATCATCACGAGATCGAGGGCGGGTGGGGTCGAATTCTCGTCGGCGTCGGGGAGGTGGACGATGATCCCGTCGTCGGACCAGATCGCGTCGGACTCCAGGCCGTACTGCTCGCGGATGCGCCGCGAGAGGGCCAGGCCCCAGGCGGCGTGCACCCGCCCGCCGAACGGGCTGAGCACGCACAGGCGCCAGTCGCCGATCTCGTCGCGGAAGCGCTCGATGACGATCGTCCGATCGGAGGGCACCACGCGCGTGGCGTCCTGCTGCTCGCGCAGGAAGTCGACGAGGTTCTTCGCGGCCAGGGAGTCGAGGTCGTAGTCGCGCTCGAGCACCTCCGCGGGCTGATCGACCGCCCAGCGGCTGAAGGCGCCGATCTCGCGGCCCAGCTCCTTGGGGCGCCCGACGCTGTCGCCCTTCCAGAAGGGCACCGCGCCGGGGAGGCCTGGGGCGGGCGTGACGATGACGCGGTCGCGGCCGATCTCCTCGATCCGCCACGTCGACGCGCCGAGCAGGAAGGTCTGGCCGGCCCGCGCCTCGTAGACCATCTCCTCGTCGAGCTCGCCCACGCGCCGCCCGTCGGGCAGGACGACGCTGAACAGGCCGCGGTCGGGGATGGTGCCCGCGTTGGTCACTGCGAGCTGGCGGGCGCCTTTGCGGGCGCGGATCGTGCCCGCGACGCGGTCCCACACGATCCGCGGGCGAAGCTCGCCGAACTCCTGCGACGGGTAGCGGCCGTCGAGCATGTCGAGGACGTTCTCGAGCAGCTCCCGGCTGAGCTCGGCGTAGGAGTGGGTGCGGGTGACGAGCGCGAAGAGCTCGTCGACGGCCATCACCCCGTCTCCACCCGCCTCCGCGCTGGCCGCCATCGAGACGATGTGCTGGGCGAGCACGTCGAGCGCGTTGCGCGGCACGACCGTCGGCTCGATGCGCCCCTCGCGCATGAGCTTGGTGACGACGGCGCACTCGAGCAGGTCGGCGCGGAACTTGGGGAAGATGCGGCCCTTGCTGACGTCGCCCACGGAGTGCCCGGCGCGCCCGATCCGCTGCAGCCCGCGGGCGACCGACTTGGGCGACTCGACCTGCAGCACGAGGTCGACGGCGCCCATGTCGATGCCGAGCTCCAGGGACGAGGTGGCGATCAGGCATGGCAGCTCGCCCGCCTTGAGCATCTCCTCGACCACCGTCCGCTCCTCGCGGGCCAGCGAGCCGTGGTGCGCGCGGGCGATCTCCTCCTCGGCGAGGTCGTTGAGCCGCAGGGCCAGGCGCTCGGCGCCGCGGCGGTTGTTGACGAAGACGATCGTCGAGCGGTGCTCGCGCACCAGCTTGAGCAGCTCGGGGTAGATCGCCGGCCAGATCGACTTGCGCGTGACGTCACCGCGCTCGGCGATGCCGAGGTCGGGCGCCGGCGTCTGCTCGGGCTCGACCATCGACTCGACCGGCACGTGGATCTTGAGGTCCAGCGGCTTGCGGATGCCGGCGTCGACGATCGTCGCCTTGCGCCGCGGGCCGACCATGAACCGCGCGACCTCCTCGAGCGGGTTCTGCGTCGCGCTCAGGCCGATGCGCTGCGGCTCGTGGTCAGAGAGGTCGGCGAGGCGCTCGAGCGTGAGCGCGAGGTGCGACCCGCGCTTGGTCGAGGCGACCGCGTGGATCTCGTCGACGATCACCGACTCGACCCCTCGCAGCATGTCGCGGGCCTGCGAGGTGAGGATGAGGTAGAGCGACTCGGGGGTCGTGATCAGGATGTCCGGCGGGTTGCGGCGCATCGCCGCGCGGTCGCGCTGGGGCGTGTCGCCGGTCCGGATGCCGACGGTCAGATCGGCGCCGATGCCGCGCAGCGGGGCGCGTAGGTTGCGGTCGACGTCGTACGCGAGCGCCTTCAGCGGCGAGACGTAGACCAGCCTGGTGACGCGATCACGGGACCCGGCTCCGGCGGTCAGCGGCACCGACCGCGAAGCGGTTGGTGCGCCTCCGCCACCCGCCGCGGCCGGCTCACGGCTGAGCTTGTCCAGGCCCCACAGGAAGGCGGCGAGCGTCTTGCCGCTGCCGGTGGGGGCGGAGATGAGGACGTGCTCGCCGGTGGCGATGGCCGGCCAGGCCTGGGCCTGAGCGGGCGTGGGGGCCTCGAAGGCGCGCTCGAACCAGTCGCGAACGGCGGGTGTGAACGACGAGAGGGGCAACCCTGCGAGGGTACTGCGTGACCTTTCGCACACCGTGCGCGTTTCCCCACCATGAAGTACGTGCTAGCCGCACTGCTGGCGACGCTGCTCCTCGCGGCGCCGGCAGCCGCCCAGGACGTCGCCAAGCTCGACCGCTCGGCGCCGATCGCCGCCTACGGCGGGCGCCTGCTGTGGAGCGCGTTCGACCCGGCGACCCAGACCTACGGCCTCATGACGAGCGCCGGCGGCGTGACCAGCGCGGTTCCCGTCGCGCGCCGCTCGGTGCCGTTCGACGCCGACCTCGGGCCGGGCCCCGGCGGAGGCGTCGTCGCGGTGTACTCGCGGTGCGCGACCGAGGTGACGGCAAGCGGCTCGTTCGGGCCATCGCTCTACGGCAAGGGGCGCGGCTGCGACCTGTACCTGTTCGACTTCGCCACCGCGCACGAGACGAAGCTCGCCACGGCCAGCGCGCCCGACGCCAGCGAGTTCTGGCCGACGATCTGGAAGGGCACGCTGGCCTTCGCGCGCACCTACGACGACAAGCGCGACTTCCCCTACATCTACACGCGACCGCTGACCGGCAACGCCAAGTCCACCCGCCAGCCCGGGGGGCCGCGCAGCGGCTGCGCGAAGTGCGACGACCGGCTCTCGCGCCCGATCGCGCTCGACCTCTACGGCAAGCGCCTGGCTTTCGCCTGGCAGTACGTCGGCACAGGCGAGGGCCTGGACACCGACATCCGCATGGACACGATCGGGGGCGGCCACGTGCGCGTCGCCCACCAGGCCGGCGGCGGGCTGACCCAGCTCGACCCCGGCTGGCCGGCCTTCGAGTCCGGGCGCCTCTACTGGTCGATCGGCTGCTTCGGCGACCCGGGCGGGTGTCCGGGCCGGTTCGGGCTGCGCCGCTACCGGATCTCGACCGGCGACATCGAGAAGGCGGCCGGGCCGGCGTCGGTCCTCTCCCACGACCGCGACCAGGGCACGACGTGGATCCTCGATGACGCCCGGCCCGGCACGGCCTGCATGGGCGACCCGGCCGTCCCGGGTGGCACCTGCACGCTCAGCGGGTCGCAGCCGGCGTTCGGCTAGCGAGCTGCTTGGCGCGCTCGAAGACGGCGTCGAGCATCGGCTCGGTGAGCTTGCCGGTGAACGTGTTCTGCTGGCTGGGGTGAAAGCAGCCGACGAGCGTCAGCCAGGCGCCGTCGTCGAATACGGCCTCGTGGCCGAACTTCGGCCGCGGCCGCGGCGCGGGCGCCCCCGCGCCGGCGCGTAGGCGCAAGGCGGCGTCCCAGGCGAAGGCGCCCAGGCACACGACGACCCGCAGCCGGGAGAGCTGCTCGAGCTCGGCCGCCGTCCAGGGCAGGCAGTTGTCGCGCTCGGCCGGCGTGGGCTTGTTGGCCGGCGGCGCGCAGCGCACCGCGGCGGCGATCCACGCGTCGCGCAGCTTCAGCCCGTCGTCGCGGGTCACGGACGTCGGCTGGCTGGCCAGGCCCGCGCGGTGCATCGCCGCGAAGAGCCAGTCGCCCGAGCGGTCGCCGGTGAAGACGCGGCCCGTGCGGTTGCCGCCGTGCGCCGCCGGCGCCAGGCCGAGGACGAGGATGCGCGCCTGCGGGTCGCCGAATCCGGGCACCGGGCGACCCCAGTACTCCTCGCCGGCGAACGACGCCCGCTTCTCGCGGGCCACCTGCTCGCGCCACGCGACCAGCCGCGGGCAGCGCCGGCACTCGATGACCTGCGCCTCGATGGCGGCGAGCGCGCTTCCACCAGCGCGCCGCAAGTCGTCCATGGCGGGCGCTCCTGCGCCGACGCGCCCGCTCGCAGTCACGCGCGGTCGAGCGCGCCGAGCATCAGGCGAGCGATGACCGGCTCGAGCGCGAGCACGTCCGGCGGCGAGCCGGTGCGCAGGCTGCGCGACACGAGCTCGACCGACGCCCCGATGATCGCGAACGCATCGTCGCGCGAGGCGAACGTTGGCGCGCCGTAGGTGGGAGCGGCGCGCAGGTTGTCGCGGTACAGCGAGTCGGCGAAGGCCTCGAGGATCGCGTCGCGGCGGGCGGCGGCGCCCGGCCCGGCGCCGATGATCGCCACGAGCAGGGTCTGCGCCTCGTCGCGGTGCGCGGCGAGCGTCTCCAGGAACGCGCGCACGCCGGCGGACACGCGCTCCTCGTAGGAGGCGTAGCCCTCGGCGTCCGACGCTGCCGCCATCGCGCGCATGATCTCGGTCGCCGCCTCGTCGAAGAGGACGAGGATGCACTCCTCCTTGTTGGCGAAGTGCTCGTAGAACGTCGCCTTCGACATCCCCGCCTCGCGCGAGATCGCCTCGGCCGTGGCGTCCGCGTATCCGGCGCGCGCGAAGACCGCCGCGGCGGCCTCGAGCAGGCGGCGGCGCTGCACGGTCAAACGGACCTCGAGCGGCGGCGCGTGGCGGCCGCGGGGAACGGTGACTGCGGGTCGCTCGGCGGCGGCCATGGCGCCAATGGTAGGTAGGCTGGCGGTCCCCATGCTCCGCTCCCTGCCGCTGATCGCGCTCGTCGCCGTGCTGCTCCTGACCGGCTGCGCCGCCCAGAGCAGTGGCGACAACGACGACACGAGCAAGTTCACGGGCGACCAGCGGCTCGTCGCCAACACCGTCGAGGACTTCGAGACCGCGGCCTCGAAGGGCGACCAGGACAAGATCTGCCGCGACCTGCTCGCGACCGCGCTCGTGCGCCAGTACGCGCAGCGCGGTGGCACGTGCGAGAAGGCGGTCGACGGCGCGCTGAAGGACTCCGACTCGTTCAACCTCACGGTCGAGAAGGTCGCCATCAACGGCCAGGAGGCGACGGCCACCGTGAAGGCCGATCGCGGCGACAAGGACATCAACCAGGCCGTCAGCCTCGTCAAGCAGGGCGTCGGCTGGCGCATCAGCGAGTTCCACGGCCGCTAGCGGCGCCGGGCCGCGGGTTTTGCGGGCAGTGGGGCGGTTACCCGAGCGCGCGCCCGTACTGGCGCTCGTAGTACGCGCGGTAGTCGCCCGAGCGGATCGGCTCCCACCACCACGCGTTGTCGCGGTACCAGTCGACGGTGGAGCGCAGGCCGTCGTGGAAGCGCATCTGCGCCTCCCAGCCCAGTGCCCGCACCTTCTCCGACCCCAGCGAGTAGCGGCGGTCGTGGCCCGGGCGGTCGGTGACGAACTCGATGAGGTCCTCGTCGGCGCCGACCGCGTCGATGATGGCGCGCACGACCTCGATGTTGGTCGACTCGTCGGGCCCGCCGACGTTGTAGACCTCACCCGGCGCGCCGTGCTCGAGGACGTGCCCGATCCCGCGCGCGAAGTCCTCGACGAAGAGCCAGTTGCGCACGTTCATCCCGTCGCCGTAGACCGGCAGCCGGTCGCCGTGCAGCGCGTTGAGGATCATCAGCGGGATGAGCTTCTCGGGGTACTGGTACGGCCCGTAGTTGTTCGAGCCCCGGCAGATCAGCGTCTGCAGCCCGAAGGTGTGGTGGTAGCTGCCGACGAGAAGGTCGGCCCCCGCCTTCGTCGCGCTGTACGGCGACGAGGGGTCAAGCGGCGAGGACTCGGTGAACGAGCCCTGCGCGATCGAGCCGTAGACCTCGTCGGTGGACACCTGGACGTAGCGCACCTGCTGGGCGCGCGCGGCCTCGAGCAGTACGTAGGTACCGAGCGCGTGGGTGGTCACGAAGGCGTCCGGCTCGGCGATCGAGCGGTCGACGTGCGTCTCGGCGGCGAAGTTGACGACCGCGTCGGCGCCATCCATCGCCGCGGCGACGACCTGGGCGTCCTCGATCGAGCCGTGGACGAACTCGTGCGCGACGTCCTGCAGGTTCTCGCGCCGCCCCGCGTAGGTGAGCTTGTCGAGCACCACGAGCTCGTCGCCGAAGTCGCGCACCCGCACGCGGACGAAGTTCGAGCCGATGAACCCGGCACCGCCGCAGACGAGCAGCCTCATCCGGCCATCACCGCCTTCTCCGCGAGGTAGCCCGCGACGCCCTGCTGCCACGTGGGCAGGACCGGCGCCGCGTCGCGCTCGGTGCCGAGCACCGAGTACGCGGGCCGCGGCGCGGGCCGCGAGAAGCGCTCGGCGGTCGTCGGGCGCACGCGACAGCGCACGCCCGAGCGCGCGAAGACCTCGACCGCGAGCTCGAACCACGAGCAGGCGCCGGAGCCCGCGGCGTGGAAGAGGCCGACGTCGCCGCGCCGCTCTGCCACCTCCACGAGGCCCTCGGCCAGGTGCGCGGCCCACGTCGGGCTGCCGACCTCGTCGGCGACGACGTCGACCTCGTCGCGCGCGCTGCCCAACGTGAGCATGGTGTCGACGAAGTTGCGCCCGCCCGCCCCGAAGAGCCAGGCGGTGCGCACGATCGCGTGGTCGGCGCCCGCCGCCGCCACCTGCTCCTCGCCGACGAGCTTGGAGCGCCCGTACGCCCCGATCGGGCCGACAGGGTCGGACTCGACCCACGGCGAGCGCTTGCTGCCGTCGAAGACGTAGTCGGTCGAGACGTGCACGAGCCGCGCGCCGGTCTCGGCGGCCGCGCGCGCGACGTTGCCGGCGCCCTCGCCGTTGACCGCGGTCGCGACGGCCTCCGACGTCTCGGCGCGATCGACGTCGGTCCAGGCCGCGCAGTTGATCACCGCGCGCGGCTCGGCCGCGGCGATGACCCGGCGCACGTGACCGGCGTCGGTGATGTCCAGGTCGGTGCGGGAGAGGGCGACCACGTCGTGCCCGAGCCTGGTGGCGACGGCGGCTACGGCCTGCCCGAGCATCCCCGCGCCGCCGGTGACGAGCAGGCGCATGTCGGCCCATCTTTGCGCAATCGCGGCGTTGACAACCTGGTCACGCACGCGTGTAGGAGGCGGACGTAGGTTCGGCCGCCTCAACCCGACCGCAAGGAGACAGCGTGAGCAACCGTCGTCTGGCGCGCGTGGCGCTGGGGCTCGTCGCCGCCGCATGCATCGCCGTACCGGCCATGGCCATCGCGTCCGGAGGGCCGCCGAGCGGAGCCGCCACGCTCGACAAGAAGCAACGCGTCGGCGTCGACAACGACGGCCGCCCCTGGTACCTCGGCGGCTTCAGCGCGCTCTACCCGCTGGACTCCTCCGGCCGCAGTTTCGTCACCGTGACCGACCGCGGCCCCAACGACGACATCACCTGCAACGGCGTCGCCGGCAAGGTCATCTTCGTTCCCGCCTTCTCGCCGCGCCTGATCTACTTCACCGTCAAGGACGGCAAGATCGCGCTGGACCGCGTCAAGCCGATGCGGGTCGGCAACCAGCTGGCCTCCGGCATCGCCAACCTGCCGGGCGACGAGAGCTCGTTCACCTCGTCGTGCAAGGCGATCCCCGACGACGCGTTCGGCGTCGACAGCGAGGGCATCTCGCTCGACCCGCGCGAGAGCGCGCCCGGCCACCAGGGCAAGAAGGGCGTCTTCTGGATCTCCGACGAGTACCGCCCCAGCATCCTGCACATGAGCGCGCGCGGCGAGCTGCTCTCGCGGATCGTCCCCAAGGGAGCGACCGGCGACGCGTACAAGGCGGCGGTCGCGCAGGCCGAGGCCGACAGCGGCGAGAGCCTGGACGTCGTCGAGCAGTTCCCGGCCATCGTCGGCGACCGCTTCCGCAGGAACCGTGGCTTCGAGGACGTCGCCACGCAGCGCTTCGACGGTCACACGTACGTCTACACGGCGCTGCAGAGCCCGATGGAGAACCCGGACACGACGACGCGCAACTCGCTGGCCATCCGCGTCTTCCGCATCGACGTCACCAAGGTCGACAAGCCGGTCGTCGACCGCGAGTGGGCCGCCCTGCTGGACGTCAAGCCCGGCAAGAAGTCGCCGCTGTCGGACAAGGTCTCGGCGCTGTGGCCGGCCGGGCCGGACAGGCTCCTGATCGAGGAGCGCGACGACACGATCTCCAGCGACCCAGCCGCCTCGACCAAGATCTACACGGTCGACTTCACCAAGGCGACGAACCTGCTCGGCGGCGTCTACGACGACCCGGCGACGAGCCCGACACTCGAGCAGCAGTACATCCCCAAGACCGACGGCGTCGTGCCGCCGGACCCGTCGAACGTGACGCCCGGCAAGAAGTCGCTGTGCATCGACGTCAACGCGGCGCTGAGCGCCAACGGCCTGGTCAACACCAAGCTCGAGGGGATGTCGCTGGTCAAGGCGGGCGGCAAGACGAGCCTGGCCGTGGTCAACGACAACGACTTCGACCTGGCCCACATCACCAACCCGGCCGCGAACCCGGCATCGAACCCCACGACGATCGACTTCGTGCCGCTGCCCTCGACCTGCTCGTAGGGCAGCGGCACGTGTCGTCTCAGCCCGTCAGCGCCTTGCCGACGGGCGAGACGACCCACCAGGGGGCGCCGAACGAGCCGCTGCCCTGACCCGTGGTCTGACCCGCGGAGGAGTCACCGGCGAAGTAGTAGAGCGGGTGGCCGGCGTAGGTGACCTCGAGCGTGCCGTCGGCGCGCTTGCTCGTGCCCAGCAGCGAGGCCTTCACGCCGGCCCCGGCCTTCGGTGCGGCCTTCGTGGTCAGCGGCGGCCAGTCCGTCGCGCAGGCGCCGTTGCAGGTGCTCATCGCGCCCTTGTCGGCGTCCCACAGGTACAGCGTGCGGCCCTTCGAGTCGACCAGGAAGGTGCCCAGCGAGCTGCTCTTGGCGCTGATGACCGCCGCGGCGCTCGATGTCGCGGCCGGCGCGGCGGACTTGGAGGTGGTGCTCGGCGACGAACTGCCGCCGTAGCTCGAGCCCCCGCAGGCGGCCAGCACCAATGCGCTGATCACCGCCAGGGCGGCGAGGCTGAAGAGGCGAGTCATGGAAGCTCCTTGATGTCGGGGACCTCTGCCCATCACCGAGGACGACGCCGCCTCGCGCCGTTCCTTCCGCGCCTTATGCGCTCCTTACAGGATCCCGATCTCGGAGTTGTCACCCACCATGAAGCGGTACGCGCGGGGCTGGCGATCGTCGCGCTGGATGTGCACGTTGCGCCCGAGCAGCGAGGACTCCATCCGCCCGTCGAGGCCGCGCACGGACGAGCCGGCGAGCAGGATCGAGTGCTCGACCTCGGCGCGCTCGATGACGCAGTCCTCGCCGATCGCCGAATACGGGCCGACGTAGGCGTCGGTGAGCCGCGCGCCGGCGCCGACCACCGCCGGGCCGCGCACGGTCGAGCGCTCCAGGCGCGCGCCCGGCTCGACGACCACGCGCCCGTCGCACTGGGAGTCGATGAGCTCGCCCTCGACACGGCCCGTGATGGTGTCGAGGATGAGCCTGTTGGCCTCGAGCATGTCCTCCAGGCGGCCCGTGTCCTTCCACCACCCCTTGACCACGTGCGGCTCGACGCGGCGCCCGGTATCGACCAGGTGCTGGATGGCGTCGGTGATCTCAAGCTCGCCGCGCGCCGACGGCTGGATCGCGCGCGCCGCCTCGTGGACGAGGGCGGTGAACATGTAGACGCCGACCAGCGCGAGGTTGGTGCGCGGCTGGGCGGGCTTCTCGGCCAGCGCGACGACGCGCTCGCCGTCGAGCTCGGCGACGCCGTAGTGCTCGGGGTCGTCGACCGGGGTGAGGAGGATGAGCGCGTCGGGCTCGTTGGCGCGGAAGGCGGTGACGAGGTCGTCGATCCCGCCCTGCAGGAGGTTGTCGCCCAGGTACATCACGAACGGGTCGCCGCCGAGGAACGGCTCGGCGGTGAGGACCGCGTGGGCGAGGCCCGCGGGCTCGTCCTGGACGATGTAGGTGATGCGCACCCCGAAGCGCTCGCCTTCGCCGGCCGCGGCGCGGATCTCGTCGCCCGTCTCGGGGGCGATGATGATGCCGACCTCCTCGATCCCGGCCTGCGCCATCGCCTCGATGCCGTAGAAGAGGACGGGGCGGTTGGCGACGGGCACGAGCTGCTTGGCGCTCGTGTGCGTGATCGGGCGCAGACGCGTGCCGCGCCCGCCCGAGAGGATCAGGCCCTTGAGGCGCTCCATGGGCGCCCGCAGGCTACAGAAGCGACCCGGCGCTCCGATCACTCAGGGGATGCTGATCGGGCTTCGGCGCTGGATCCCGGCCGTCTTGGGCATCGCGCTGCTCGGCGCGATCTGGGCCCATGCCCTCCTGCAGTTCGGCGGGCCGAGTACCGCGGACTTCTTCGCCCGGTGGGTGCACGACGCGCTCTTCGTCACCGCCGGCCTGGCCTGCGTCGCAGACGCGATCGCCAGCCCGCGGCGCCGCCTCGCCGCGGCCGCCACCGGCACCGGCCTCCTGCTCGTGACGGTCGGCGACGTCATCTACTCGCTGGCGCCCGACCTCGACGCCGTCCCGGTCCCCTCGCTGTCGGATCCGTTCTGGCTGGCGCTGTACCCGTGCCAGTACCTCGCGCTGCTGGCGCTGACCCGCGAGCGCGTCGCCCGCACGCTCGTGGCCACGCGCCTGGACGGGATCATCAGCGGGTTCGCCGTCGCTTCGGTGCTCGCCTCGTTCACGATGTCGACGGCGATCGACAGCACCGCGGGCGCGCCGCTGGCCGAGCGGCTGACGAACCTCGCCTACCCGACCGCGGACCTCGTCCTGCTCGGCGCGATCGTCAGCGCCGTGGCGCTTGCCGGCTGGCGCGTGGATCGCGTCTGGGCGCTGCTCGGCGGCGCGATCCTGGCGTGGGAGGCCGCGGACATCATCTACATGCTCGGCGGCACCCACATGGTGGGCGACATCGCCGACGCGCTGATCGCCACCGGAGCGCTCGGCATGGCCTGCGCCTCGATGCTGCGCCCGAGTGGGCGCGCAGTGCGCGACGACGGCGCCGGCCGAGGGCTGTTCGTGCCGGTCGGCTTCGGGATCGTCGCGCTCGGCCTGCTCGCCGTCTCGCTGCCGCTGCACGTCAATGGGGTCGCGATCGGTCTCGCGGTGACCACGCTGGCGCTCGTGCTCGCGCGCATGCTGCTGGCGCTGCGCGAGAACCAGGCGCTGCTGGGCGCGAGCCGCATCGAGGCGTCGACCGACTCGCTCACCGGCCTGAGCAATCGACGCAGGCTCAAGGACGACCTCGACCACGCCCTCGAGCACGGCGAGCTGCGCGCGCTGGTCCTCCTCGACCTCAACGGGTTCAAGGCCTACAACGACGCCTTCGGCCACGGTGCCGGCGACGCGCTGCTCGCGCAGCTGGGCGGCTCGCTGGCCGAAGCGGTGTCGGGCTTCGGCGAGGCCTACCGCATGGGCGGCGACGAGTTCTGCGTCCTCGCTCGCCACCCGGGCGACATCGACGAGCTCGGTGAGCTCTGTGCCCGCGGCCTGGCCACGCGCGGCAACGGCTTCTCGATCACCGCTGCGTACGGCACGGTGTCGATGCCCGACGAGGCGCGCGACGCGACCTCGGCCCTCGTCCTCGCCGACACCCGGATGTACCGCCAGAAGAGCTCGGGCCGTACGCCGGCGGCCAACCAGTCCGCCGGCGTGCTCATCGCGGTCCTCGAAGAGCGCGCGCCCGGCCTGGCCTCGCACGTGCGCACGGTCTCAGACCTCGCGTGCGCGACCGCGGTCGAGCTGGGGATGACCGGCGAGGACCTCGACGCCCTGCGCCACGCCGCCGCGCTGCACGACATCGGGAAGATGGCGATCCCCGAGTCGGTGCTCGAGAAGCCCGGCCCGCTCTCGGCGGCCGAATGGGACCTCGTCCGCCGCCACACCATGGTCGGCGAGCGGATCCTCGCGGCTGCGCCCGCGCTGGAGCACAGCGCCCAGCTCGTGCGCTGCAGCCACGAGCGCGTCGACGGCGCGGGCTACCCCGACGGCCTGCGCGGCGAGCAGATCCCGCTCGGCTCGCGCGTGATCCTCGTCGCCGACGCGTTCGATGCGATGACCTCGCAGCGCAGCTACGGCCGCGTCATGTCGCCCGAAGAGGCCCTGCAGGAGCTGCGGCGCAACGCCGGCACCCAGTTCGACGCGACGGTCGTCGCGGCGTTCGAGCGGGCGCTAGTAGACGCCCGCGAGCTTGCGGTGGTCCCACGTAGCGCGTGAGCGCTCGACGAACTCCAGCGCGACGCGCTTGGGCGCCTGGCCGCGGACCATCTCCTGGGTCTCGGCCGGCAGGTCGGGCCCCGTGTAGCGGCTGAAGATCTGAAGGCCCAGCTCGGCGACGTCGTCGGCCTCGCGGTGGATCTCGACGTCGCAGCGCAGCATGACGCCGCGCAGCTGGTCGTACTCCTCGCCCGCCTCGACCTGCAGCGTTGCCCGCGGGTCGCGCTCGAGGTTGCGAGTCTTCTGGGACTTCGCGTAGGTCCAGGCCCAGAGTCGGCCGTCGCGCACCACGTACCAGAGCGGCATGAGGTGCGGCCAGCCGTCGCGACCGTTCGTGGCGCAGATGACCGTCTTCTGCTCGTCGAGGAAGCCGGCGGCCTCCTCCTCGGTCATCTTGATCAGGTCGCGACGGCTCACCGCCGGAACGGTACTAACGGCCGCTAACGAACAACCTTGCCCCTCCTGTTGCGCACCTTGAGGTGCAGGACCGAGCGGCTCGTGACCTTCGTGCTGGCCAGGTTGCCGCGGTACTCGAAGCGCAGGTCGCGCGTCTTGACGTTGGACGGCAGGATCAGCGTGAGGTTGCCGCCCGAGCGCGAGCGCAGGCCGGTCTTCACCAGATGGCGCTTGCCCTTGATGACGTGGATGACGTCGATGCGGGCGCGGACGATCGACTTGCCCTTGCAGTTGACGATCCGCCCGCGGATCACCGTGCGGTGTCCGTAGCGGCTGGCGAACGCGGTCTTCTTGTTCCTGGCGAAGTGCATCCGCAGCCGGGCGCAGGTGCTGCTGCCGCGCACGCCGTTGGCGAACAGGCTTGCCGCGCTGCGCGCGCCGCCGAGGGTCTCGTTGCTGCTGCCCGCCGGCGACTGCCCGGTCGGATCGCACACGGTGCCGGCGTAGCCGACCCGCGCTTCGCCCGCGACGACGTCCAGGACCGGCGTGCCGGCGGCGGTGAGGATGCGCAGGTGCAGCGCCCGCTGGGTGAGGCCCATCGCGCTGCGCACCTGCTCGTCGGTCTTGAGGTCGACGACCTGGCCGAGGGGCGCGAGCGCGCTGGACAGCTGCTGGGCGATCTGCTCGAGCGGCAGGTCCTGCCCGCCGAGGGTGGTGCCGAGCACCTCGCTCGAGCCGTCGAGCACCGGCTTGCGCGTGACGCAGATTCCGCCCGCCCGCGCGTTCGCCGCCCGCAGGCCGAGCGTCAGCGGCGTGCCGGGGATGCCGAGGCTGAGGTTCTCGACACGGGCCACCGCGCCGACGCCCTGCTCGGCAGGGATCGCGCCACCCGGCGACGCGGTCGTCGTCGCCGACGCCGTGGCCGCGCCGAGTGCCCCGCCGGGGAGCCCGAGCGGCGCCGGGAGGTCATCGAGCCCGGTCCCATTCGAGACGCAGGGGTCGGTGCTCGTCGTCACCGGGTTGACGACCGCGTTGCCCGCCAGCGACCCGGTCACCGCGCTGGCCCCGCATTGCCAACCACTCTGCGCTGCCTGGGCCGCGCTTCCGAGCGCGGCGGTCGCCGCGAGCGCCAGGAGGGCGGCTCCCGGCCAGGTAATACGTCGCATGCTGCCTCCGTACGATGCGATTGTGGGGTGATGCTTGAGGCGCTTCGTTCACTGAGCGCCGTGCATGCAAACGCTCGCGTTCGGCGCTTCTTGCGGCGCCGCCGCCCGGCGCACGCGGGCTACCGCTCGGCGCCCACCGCCCTCGACGTCTGTTCTAGGGCCGCGCCGCGGCAGGCGATCAGGCCCGCGCCGCGACGCGCAGCTTCGCCACCGTCCTGCGCACCGCCTCGCGCGCGCCCGGGGGCTCGAGGACGGCGGCGTCGCCGGCCTCCTTGAGCACCTCGCGCACCAGCCAGTCCTCGCCCGCGTAGCTGAGCTCGACGACGACCGCGCCGTCGCTGAGCTCCTGGACCACGGTGCGCTCCTCGCGCGCCCAGCGCGCGCGCTCGGGCGAGATCCAGACCCGCGCGGTGCGCGATGCCTCGACCTCGCCGGTCCGCGGCCAGCCCTCGACGTCGGCCGCCGGATCGACCTCCGGGCGCGGGCTGTAGCCCTTCTGCAGCACCTCGGCGCGCTTGATCCGGTCGAGGCGGAAGTGGCGGACGTCGTCCTTGGCGGGATCGAACGAGGCCACGTACCAGCCCTCGCGACCGTTGATGAGCGCGTACGGCTCGACCGTGCGCTCGGAGAACTCGTCCTCGTTGGCCTTGTAGTACTCGAGCTTGAGCAGGCGCCGCGAGGCGATCGCCTCCGAGACCACGCGCGCGACCTCCGAGTCGTCGCCGGCGGCCGACGCGATCTGCAGCCCCTGCTCCATCGGATCGGCGCCGAGCGCGGCCACGATCTTCTCGCGCGCGCTGGTCAGCGCGCCCTCCGGCAGGTGCTCGCCGATCAGGTCGATGGCCGCCACGAGCGCCTTGGCCTCGACCGGCAGCAGCCGGGCCGGCCGGGCGAAGTTGTCCGAGTAGGGCTCGGGGTCGACCTCGATGAGGCCGTCGTCGCCGACCTCGGCGTAGAGGACATAGGAGCCTCCGCCGAAGTTGACGACGTTGAGGACGTTGACGTCCTCGCGCAGCTCGGCCGGCGTGACCTGCAGGCGCTCGCAGACGTCGTCGACGCGCAGGCGCTCGTTGGCGCGGCCTGCCTCGATGAGGATCGAGGCGAGCGTGACAAGGCGGGCGAAGCGCTCCGGGCGGATCGCCGCCTCGCGGCGCGCGTCGCCGTCGGAGGCCGGCTCGTCGTCCTCGGCTGCGGGGCCGGCCACCTCGGCAGCCAGGTGCGGCTCGGACTCGTGGCGCTCGACCAGCAGCGCCACGCGCTCGGCCACCGCGTCGACGAGCTCCGGCGGGCCCTCGACCCGCGCGTGCTCGCCGAGGCTGAGCACCCACGAGGCGAGCTGGCGGGCGCTCGCGTAGGGCGTGGTGAACAGGACGCCGTCCTGCGCGGGCGCGATCTCGCCGAAGCGCCCGAAGTGGCGCTCGACCAGCCAGGCGATCCGCTCGGAGATCCACACCTCGGCGGAGCCGATCGTGTCGCCGTACTGCCAGTCGGCGCGGTTGGCGTAGATGCGCGGATCGAAGTCTGTGGGGCGCTTGAAGTCGTGCTCGGCCTTCGTCGCGTAGGCGACCTTGCCGCGGATTCGCGAGAGGCGGAAGACGCGCAGCGCGTCGCGCTCGTGCGAGCGGCCCAGCAGGTAGAACTGCCCGCCGCGGTAGAGCAGGTGGTAGGGGTCGACCTTGCGCGCGCCGAGGTCGTCGCGCTCCATCGTGTAGTAGTCGAACGTGATCGTCTTCTGGCGGAAGATCGCCGTCTCGATCTTGGCCAGGCGCTGGGAGAGGTCGTGGCCGCCGGCGCTGCCGGTGATCCCGAGCGCCAGCGAGCGCTGATCGGGCGACTGCAGCGGCGACGGCCGCCCCCAGGAGATCTGCTGCAGCGCCAGGCGCAGCGGCTCGGCGTAGGCGAACTCGCCGTCGAGCAGGTTGAGCGCGAACTGCAGCGAGGCGAGCTCCTCGTCGCTGAAGGCGATCGCCGGGAGGTGGAAGTTCTCCGGGCGCAGCGAGTAGTTCTCCTGCTCGGCGACGCCGTCGATGGGCTTGTCGACCGTCAGGTGGATGCCGAGCGACTCGAGCTCGGCCCGGTCGGCGTAGAAGCGGCGCGCGAACGCGTCCTCGTTCATGCCGCTGTATCCCTCGACGTCCCGCCGGATCTCCAGGGCGGTGACCGGCCGGCGCTCGGCCATCAGGTAGGAGATCAACGACAGCTGGCGGATGAGCTTTTCCGTGTCCTTCGCCATGGCTGGCTCCAAGATAGATGCGGCGCGGCCGGGCCCGGCGCAGTGTGCGTCATCCGACCCGCTCTTTCCGGTCTTTCGTGCGCCGTCGCCGCAGGCGGCTAGGCTGCGCCCTCAGCGTAATGACGAAGCTGGTGATCGTCGATGACCACGAGGCCCTGCGCGAGGGTCTCGTCGCTCTCCTGCGTGGACACGGCATGGAGGTGGTCGGCACGGCGGGCAACGTCGCCGCCGGGATCGACCTCGTCGACCACACCGAGCCCGACGTGGCCATCGTCGACATCCGCCTGCCCGACGGCTCCGGGATCGACCTCACGCGCGAGCTGCTCTCGCGCCGTCCGGAGCTCGGCGTCGTCCTCTACACGGGCGACTCGGACATCGACCTGCTCTACAGCGGCCTCGATTCCGGGGCGCGCGGCTATGCGCTGAAGGCGGGCTCGATGCAGGAGCTGGTCGCGGCGATCGAGCGCATCGTCGCGGGCGGCTCGTACGTCGATCCGCGGCTGGACCGCATCCTGCTCTCGCCGCGCGCCACCGCGCAGCTGCCCCAGCTCTCGCCCCGCGAGCGCGAGATCATGCACCTCATGGCCGAGGGCCGCACCGCGGAGTCGATCGGCGGCACGCTGGGCGTCTCGGTCGAGACCGTGCGCACACACGTGCGCAACGTCATCCGCAAGCTGCAGGCGCGCAATCGCGTCCACGCGATCGCCCTCGCACTCGAGCGCGGCGAGATCGCGCTCGACGCGCCGCCGAACGGCAGGTAGCCGCGTGGGCGACGAGCTGCGTGCCCTCGTCCACGACCTCCGCACGCCGCTGACCCTCGTCGAGGGCTTCAGCGACCTCCTGCTGCGCCGGGGCGCCGAGCTCGACCCCGAGCAGCGCGAGGAGTACGTACAGCGGATCGCCGACGCCGCGCGCGAGCTGCGCGCGATCGTCGACCGGGCAGCAGGCGCCCCCTAGTCCGACGCCGCCGTTCCACGCGCCCTGATGCGTCGCTTGGCGTCGAGCGCGGCGGCGGTGACCCTCAGCGTGCCGGCGCTGCCGACGAGGACCTTCGCCGCGGGAAGGCGCACGCCGCGCTTGCGCGAGCGCACGCGCGACGTCGTCGTGCAGGTGGTCGATCCGCCCGGGCGCCCGGCGCAGAGCTTCAGGCGCCACGTGCCGGCGGGCAGGGAGAGCTTCGTCGCCGGCGTGCTGACCTCGCGCCCGGCGGTCACGCTGCGGACCTTGGCGGTCAGCGTGCCCAGGCGGCGGGCGCCCTTGCGCAGTTGGATGCGGACGGTCCGGGCCCGCTCGGTCGCGGGCGGCTTGGCGTACGGGTCGGTGACGGTCGCGGTGGGCGCGGAGGTGGCGCCGGCGCTGCCGTCGTGGTTGGTGGCGACGACGTTGACGCGCAGGGCCGTGTTCACGTCCGCCGAGACGACCGTGTAGGCGAGCCCGGTCGCGCCCGCGATGTCGCTCCAGCCGCCATTGGCGCCGCGCTGCCACTGGACCGCGTAGCCCGACGGCGCGTTGAGCCAGCTGCCGAGGGTCGCGACGACGACGTTGCCGCGGCGCGGCGTGCCCACGATCGCCGGAGCGGCCGCGTTGACCGGCGGCGTGGGCACGATGTCGCCGCCGCAGGCCGTGCCGAGCTGGGTGCAGCTCGCCATGAACGCGCTGTTGTAGACGTTCCAGTGGGTGGCCAGGTACGTGCCCGCCCCCGGCGCTGGGTCGTAGTAGTCGTCGCGGCCGCAGTCGTAGGTCTGGGTGATCGCGCCGCTGATGCTCGGGCAGACGTTCGCGTTGTACGCGCCCTGCTCGGGGCTCCCGTCCTGGTAGCACATGACGTCTTGCCCGTCCGTGCAATGCGCGAAGGAGGTGTGATGCGGCGCGGAGAGCTGCACACCCCCGAGGTTGTGGGTGATCTCGTGGAGCATGACCGTGGGCCAGCCTGAGGTGTTGGCGCTCGTGCCCGGCGGGACGAACATCATCCCCGTCATCTCGCCGAAGTTGTGGGGGTTCGACGGCCCCGGATCGTCGGCGCCGATATCGCCGGGGTCGTCGAGGTAGACCTCGCCGATGCCGTAGACGCCGTTGCCGCTGAGGCCGTCGGCGAAGACGAAGACGTTGCGCCCGGGCACCCGCCCGCCGAGCGCGGAGTTGACGTCGTTGGAGATCCGGGTGAAGTTGTCGAGGTAGTACGCGGAGCTCTGGGGCAGCTCGACGACTTGGAGGTCGACGAACTGGGCCCCGCAGTTCGTGCCCATATCGAAACGCAGCGCTCGCCTGCCGCCGGACTCCACTGCCAGGAACTGCTGGATGCGCGAGACGTCGGCCTGCAGCGGATTGCTCCATGCCGCCGAGCGGTCGGTCTGGTCGGACGCGTAGGCGTAGACGACCTTGATCTGCGCCAACGTGGAGGGGAAGGCGGCGTCGGCGGTGTCGTCGTCGGTGCGTCTGGTGCCGCACCACGTCGTCGGCAGGTACTCGGGCAGCGCCGCGCTCGTGCGACTGGTCAGTTGCGCGCGCGCGAGCGTGCGCGTCACGTCCGCGCCGGCCAGCTCGGCCGGCGTGTCGCGATGGGTGATCTCACCCCCATCCGCTTCATCGTGTGCCCCGGCGGCCGGCGCCAGCCCGAGGGCAAGCGTCAGCGCAAGGACGGCAGCTCCCGCAAACCGCATCCTGCCCTGTTGGTCGGCGGCTCGTCACCGGTCCTCCAACGAGCCCTTGGACGCATGGCCGATTGACGTAGAGGCGGTGCCCGACCTCCGCCCCCGGCCCGGGGTGTCCGGTCCAGCGGGCGCGGGGTGGAGGCGGGCCACCCGGTCATCGACGCTGCGGCCCAGCGCTTGATCCTCAGTGGACGCTCAGGCTGCGCGGCGCTCGGACTCTTCCGAGACCGGTCCGAAGTACGCGCTGGCGCCGATGCCGCGATCGAACCTCGTCCACGTGGCGCCGGGTGGCAGCTCCTTCTCGAGCCGGTCGAAGGAGCCCAGCTTGCCGCCGAGGTTGTCGACCATGTGCACGAGCCAGGCCTCGCGCGTGCAGGGGACCACAGGGCTGCCGTGCTCGAGGGAGCCGTGGTGGCTGAGGATGATGTGCAGCACCGCCTGGGCGGTCTGGCGCGGGAAGCCGGGGAGCTCCTCGATCGAGCGCCGGATGCGGTAGTAGCCGAGCGGGATCTCGCCCTGCAGCCGGCCGGCGTCGGTGAGGTCGATGGCCAGCGGATCGGCGTTGTAGGCCTCGAGCTTGCCGATGTCGTGCAGCAGCGCGCCGGTGACGGCGACGTCGCGGTCGATCCCCGGGAAGGTGCCGGCCATCAGCGCCACGCCCTGCGCGACGGTGAGGCAGTGCTCGAGCAGGCCGTGCACGTAGGCCTGGTGGTAGAGCTTGGCGGCCGGCCAGCGCCGATAGCGCTCCCACGTCTTGGTGTGCGGGCCCAGGACGCGATCGAGCAGCGCGCGCAGGTGCGGGTCCTGCACGGTGGCGACGAGGTCGCGCAGGTCCTCCTCCATCGTCTCGGCGGGCTTGGGCGGGCCGTCGACGAGGTCCTCGAACGCGAAGGTGCCCTCCACCGCCTCGCGCAAGCCACCCAGCAGGAGCTGCGCGCCCCATCGCGGATGGACCTCGTAGCGGCCGCGCACGTGGACGGGCCGGCCGGCTCGGCAGAGCTCGCGCACCTGGTCGACGCCGTCCCAGATCATCGCTGTCAGCTGCCCGGTGCGGTCGCCGACGGCGATCTTCATGAAGTGCGCGCCGTCGCGCTTGGCGCGCACCTCGACGGCCCGGACGAGGAGGACCTGGTCCAGCTCCTGGCCGTCGGTGAGGTCGCGAACGAGCACGTCCAGAACCGTAGGACCGGGCGCGGACGGCTTAGTGTGGACGCATGACCGATCCCACCGTGCTCGTCACAGGCGGAACCGGCGGCCTCGGCGCCGCCGTCACGCGAGCCTTCCTCGACGACGGATGGCGCGTGGTGGTGCCGTGGATCGCCGAGCGCGAGCTCGAGCGCGTCGAGCCCCACGACCGCCTCGAGCTGGTGCAGGCCGACCTGTTCGACCCCAGGGCCGTGGCCGGCGCGGTGGCGGCCGCTGGGCCGTCGCTGCGCGCCGCCGTCAACCTCGTCGGCGGGTTCGCGGCGCACGACCGCATCCACGAGACACCGGTCGAGACCTTCGAGGAGCAGCTTCGCCTGAACCTGCGCCCGACCTACCTGGTGTGCGCCGCGGCGCTGCCGGCGCTCATCGAGGGCGGGGGCGGCTCCATCGTCTGCGTGTCCTCGCGCGCCGCGCTGCAACCCTTCCCCGGCGCGGCCGGCTACATCGTCTCCAAGGCGGCCGTGCTCGCCCTCGTCGACGCCCTCCACGCCGAGTACTGCCGGGACCGCGTGCGGGTCAACGCGGTCATCCCGAGCGTGATCGACACCCCGGTCAACCGCCGCTCGATGCCCGACGCCGACTACGACACATGGGTGCGCCCGGACGAGGTCGCGGGCGTCATCCGCTTCCTGTGCTCCGACGATGCGTCGGTGACCAGCGGAGCCCATTTGCCAGTCTATGGTCAGGCGTGATGGCCAGGCGAGAGGTCGAGGAGCACAAGTGGTGGACGCTGACCGCGGTCTGCGTCGCGACGTTCATGCTGCTGATCGACATCACGATCGTGAACGTCGCCCTGCCCGACATCGCCAAGTCGCTGGGCTCGACGTTCAGCGACCTGCAGTGGGTGATCGACGCGTACGCGCTCGGCCTGGCGGCGCTGCTGCTGACCTGGGGCTCGACGTCGGACCGCCTCGGCCGGCGCCTCATCTTCGTCGTCGGGCTGGCGATCTTCAGCGCTGCGTCGCTGTGCTGCGCGCTCTCGGGCAGCCCGCTCATGCTCAACCTCGCGCGCGCCGTGCAGGGCGTCGGCGGCGCGGCGATGTTCGCCACCTCGCTGGCCCTGCTGGCCAGCGCCTTCCAAGGTCGCGAGCGCGGAACCGCGGTGGGCATCTGGGGCGCGACGATCGGCGCGGCGGTGGCCATCGGCCCGCTCGTCGGCGGCGCGCTGACCGAGAGCATCGGCTGGGAGTCGATCTTCTACATCAACATCCCGATCGGGATCGCGGCGATCTACATCTCGCTGACCAAGGTCGCCGAGTCCAAGGACCCCAATGCCGGGCCACCGGACTGGGCGGGCCTGGTGACCTTCTCGGGCGGGCTGTTCCTGTTGATCTTCGCGCTCGTCCGCGGCAACCCGGAGGGGTGGGGGAGCACGCTCATCGTCGCCTTCCTCATCGGCGCGGTCGTGCTGCTCGTGCTCTTCGTCATCGTCGAGGCGCGGGTGCGCTTCCCGATGTTCGACCTCGGGCTCTTTCGCGTGCCGACCTTCACGGGCGCCTCGATCGTCGCCTTCGCGCTCTCGGCGTCGCTCTTCTCGCTGTTCCTCTACATCACGCTCTACATCCAGAACGGGCTGGGCTTCACGCCACTGCAGGCGGGCCTGCGCTTCCTGCCGCTGTCGCTGCTGTCGTTCGTCGTCGCGCCGATCTCCGGGCGCCTGTCGGCGAGGGTCCCGATCAAGGCGCTCATGGGCTCGGGGATGATCCTTGTCGGCATCGCCCTGCTGCTCATGCGCGGGCTCGACGCCTCCTCGGAGTGGACTGCGCTGCTGCCCGGCTTCATCGTGTCCGGCATCGGCGTCGGACTGGTCAACGCGCCGCTGGCCTCGACGGCGGTCAGCGTCGTCCCGCCGCAGCGCGCGGGCATGGGCTCGGGGATCAACTCGACCTTCCGGCAGGTCGGCATCGCGACGGGCACGGCGGGCCTCGGGGCGCTGTTCCAGCACCTGCTCGCCGACCGCGCGACCGGGCCGCTGGCGCGCGTGCCGGCGGAGGTCCTCGCGCAGGGCCGCCCGCCGATCCCGGCGCCAGCCGCGCGCGAGCAGTACCTCGGCCTGTTCACGGGCGCGCTGAACGACCTCTTCCTCGTCGCGGCGATCGTGGCCTTCGCCGGAGGGGTGCTCGCGTTCGCGCTCATCCGCCAGCGCGACTTCCTCGCCTCGCAGGCCGGTGCGCCGGCGGCGGCCCCGCCCGGGGCAGAGGCCGAGGCGGAGGCGGAAGCAGCCTGACCGGGCGGTACCCTCTCCGGTCCGCATGAAGCGCCTCCTCGTCCTCGCCACCGTCGCCTGCCCGCTCGTCCTCGCCGCTCCGGCCGGCGCGCAGCTCACCCACATCCGGGCCGGCGTCACCGCCGCGGGTGTCGATCTCTCGGGCCTCGACGTCCCGGCCGCCACCGCCAAGCTCAATGCCGAGCTGGGGCCGAAGCTCGCGGGTGACCTGCTCATCGGCGTGGCCGGGCGGCCGTGGACGCTGAAGATGACCGACGCGCAGTTCAAGCTCGACGCCGATCGGACCGCCAAGCGCGCGCTGTACGCCAAGGCGGGCATCACCACGGTCGCGCCGAAGCTCGGCCACTCGCGCGCCGCGGTGCGGACCTTCGTGGAGGGGATCGCCAAGAAGGTCGACAAGCCCGCGCGCGACGCGCGCATCAAGATCACCCTGCGCCACATCTTCCGCGAGCGCTCGCACCCCGGGCGCAGGCTCGACGTCGACGCCGCTCGCAAGGAGATCGACGCCGCGCTGGACGATCCGGCCGCGCCGCGCGTGCTGCACAAGCCGCTGACGCCGGTGCGGGCGAAGGTCAACGCCGACGACCTCGCGCGGGTCTACAACACGGTCATCACCGTCGATCGCGACCACTTCAAGCTGCGGCTGTTCAAGGGCCTGAAGTTCCGCAAGAGCTATCCCGTCGCGGTCGGCCAGCCCGCCTACCCGACGCCGACCGGCCGCTACTCGATCACCAGCAAGCAGGTCAACCCGGTGTGGTCCGTGCCCAACTCGCCGTGGGCCGGCGAGCTGCAGGGGACGGTCGTCGAGGGCGGCAGCGCCGCCAACCCGCTGAAGGCGCGATGGATGGGGATCGCCAATGGCGTTGGCATCCACGGCACCGGCGAGGACTACTCGATCGGCACCCGCGCCTCGCACGGCTGCATCCGCATGCACGTGCCAGACGTGATCGACCTGTTCCAGCGCGTCCCGGTCGGCGCGCCGGTGCTGATCAAGTAGCCGACTCGGGCAGCGAGCGCCGCCAAGGCGGCGTGCCGACGCGCTGACGGGCAGCGGCCATCGCGGTGCGGGGCGAGAGCGTGCCGAACTCGCGGGCGAGGATGACGCCCGCGACGAGGAGGCCCGAGATGCTGAGCACCGCGCCGACGCCGAAGGTGAAGGCGGTGATCGCCGCGATGTCGACGCTCTTGCCGGTGACCTCGACGAAGCCGTAGGAGAGCATGGCCAGGCGCAGGCCGGCGCTCACGGGCGCGAAGGGCAGGATGCGCCCACCGCCCTGGGCGGCCATGACGAGCACGACGGTGCCCGGCGTGACCGGCAGGCCGAAGGCGGCCATGAACGCGGCCAGCGAGAGCAGGCGGATGACGCGGGCCAGCGCCTGCCAGCTGGCGACGCCGGTGACGAACAGCCGTGGCGAGCCGAGGATCGCGAGACCCTGGCGCAGCGAGCCCTTGAGGAAGCGCACGAAGAGCCAGATCGCGGCGCCGAGCACGGCGGCCATGAGGAGCGAGACGATCGGATGCTCGACGACGAGCGAGACGTCGAGGGAGGGAAGCTCCCCGCTGGTGGTCGGCACCGGCAGGAAGCCCTTGGCCAGGGCCCACAGGACGAGGGCGAAGCCGAAGGCGCTCTCGAAGATCGTCTCGGGGACGAAGGTGGCCGCGAGCACGGGGTAGCTGGCGTCGTCGATGCGGCGGTGGACCATCGCGAGCTTGGCGACGTCGCCGCCGCGTGCGGGTACGACCGAGTTGATCCCCGAGCCGGCGAGGTAGGCGCGCACCGTGTCGGCGCGGCGCAGGCGCGTGGCGCCGGGGTAGGCGGCGCAGAGGATCGTGTGCCAGCCGAGCGGGCGGACGGACTGGGCGGCGATGTAGAGCAGCGTGCCGACGACGAGCCAGCGCAGGTCGACGGCGGCGGCCCGGTCGAAGATCAGCGAGGCCGCGTGCGCGGCCGTGCGCCCGATCCCCTCCATCCTGTCGACCATCTCGCGCCCCACGGTATCCGTATCGGCATCCCGGGCCGCCACCCAGAGGTCGAGCGTGGCCAAGCGGGCGCGTCGGCAGCCGCCCGGCGGCCCGACCGAGGGGCCGCGGGTGGCCCTCAGTAGCATCGACCGGGTGGCCCTGACCGCCGTCCCGCTCACCTCGCTGTCCCACGGGGCCGGCTGCGGCTGCAAGCTCCCCGCCGCGGCGCTGCTGCCGATCGTGCGCGATCTGCCGGCCGCCGCTGCGCCCGAGCTGCTCGTCGGGGCGGCGACCGCCGACGACGCCGCGGTCTGGCGCGTCTCCGACGAGCTCGCGCTCGTGCAGACCGTCGACTTCTTCACGCCGGTCGTCGACGACCCCTACGACTTCGGCCGCATCGCTGCCGCCAACGCGCTGTCCGACGTCTACGCGATGGGTGGGCGGCCGCTGACCGCGATGAACCTCGTCGCCTGGCCGCTGGACCGGCTCGGCCCCGAGCCGCTCGCGCAGGTGCTGCGCGGCGGGCTGGACGTCGTGAAGACCGCCGGCGCCGAGGTGGTCGGCGGCCACTCGATCGACGACCCCGAGCCGAAGTTCGGGCTCGCGGTGACCGGCACCGTCCACCCGGACCGGATGCTCACCAACGCCGGCGGCCGGGCCGGCGACGCGCTCGTGCTCACCAAGCCGCTGGGCGCCGGCGCGGTGGTCACCGCACGCAAGCGCGGCGAGGCCGGCGACGCGCTGCTGGCCGCCGCCGTCGAGGCGATGATCGCGCTGAACGCCGGGGCGAGCGCCGCGGCGGTGGCGGCCGGAGCGTCGGCGATGACCGACGTCACCGGCTTCGGCTTGCTCGGTCACCTGCACGCGCTCGCCCGCGAGAGCGGCCTCGCGGCGCAGGTCGACGCCGCGGCGGTCCCGGCGCTCGGCGGCGTCGAGGCCCTGCTCGCCGACGATCGCGCCGTGTCGGGCGGAAGCCGCGCCAACCGCGAGTACGCGCAGGGCTTCGCGACCTTCGGCGGCATCGAGCCCTGGCGCGAGCGTCTGGTCTGCGATGCCACGACGTCGGGCGGGCTGCTCGTCGCGATCGAGCCCGCGCGCGCGGCCGAGGTCCCCGGCGCGGTCGTCGGGCGCCTCGTCGACGGCGACCCGGGCACGATCGCGGTCTCGTAGCGAGATCGCAAGGGGACCCGGCTCAGGCACGCCACGTGGCGGCCTTCGCCACCCCTAAGATCGGCCGCTCCG
>Ga0081540_1000960_pt1 | contig 26024 bp, 27 predicted proteins | sample TabmetS2T1R1_FD_71024 | JGI IMG/M metagenome (GOLD analysis project Ga0081540, IMG submission 71024) | Tabebuia heterophylla rhizosphere microbial communities from the University of Puerto Rico - S2T1R1 | ecosystem: Host-associated > Plants > Roots > Rhizosphere ...
CCGCGGCGGCCCCCCCCCCCCCCCCCCCCCCGCCCCCCCCCCCCCCCCCCCCCCCCCGCGGGCCGCCCCCCCGCCACATCGGCACCGTGGTGGCCTCGGCGTGCCCGCCGGACAGGCCGGCCATGGGCGTGGTGCCCTCCACCTGCCAGCCGTCGGCGATCCGCCCCGGGGCGAACCGCCAGCCGAGCACCGCGCCGTAGAAGTCGCGGGCCCGGCGCGAGTCCACCACCTCGAAGGTGATGTAGGCAAGGTCGCCATCGTGGGCCGGGGCGCTGATGCCCGTGGCGCCGGCGCCTCCACGTGTGCTGCCCCTAGTGGCCCTGCCCCTGGTGACGGTGCCTCGGGTGACGCTGCCGGCGGCGCCGGCTGTGCCCGCCGCCGCGGGCTGGTGTACCGCGAACCGGGTGCCCTGGTCGTCCACGCAGTCGGCGCTCAGGCCGTACGGCCGCGCGACCGGGTCGCCGGCCTGGCCGCCGGCCGCCCGTACCCGCGCCACCGTCTGCGCGGCGTCCTCCACGACGTAGGAGCAGAACAGCGTGGACCGGGGCTCGCCGCCCCACAGGCCCTGTGGCGGCGCCGTGCCGGTAACCCGCCGGCCGCCGGGCTCGCCCGCTGGTGCGTACTCCCAGCCGAGCACCGCGGCGTAGAACGCCGCGGCCCGGCCGGCGTCCGGCACCTGCAGCGACGCGTACCCCACGTCGCCCTGCCGGGGTGCCCGGGCGCCGCCGACGGCGGTGCCGGGGGGAAGGTCACGGACCCCGCGGTGCCGGGTGGCGGCGACCGGGGCGGGATGAGGTTGCCTGAGTGCTCCTGTTTCGGACACGGCGACTCCTTCCGGGAGATCGAGGGCGCGCTCCAGGCGCGCCCGCAGCCGCGCCGCGAACCCGGGATCGGGATCGGCGGGCGTGACCGGTGCCCGCAGCACACGGAACGGGTCAGCCATCGCCGCCCTCCTCCCCGTCGCGGGTGTACACGGCGCGGAACGCCGACCGCGCCCGCACGAGCAGCGCCTCGGTGGCGTGCACGGTGCGGCCGAGCAGGTCGGCGACCTGCGGTACGGGCAGGTCGTCCATGTACCGCAGGGTGAGCGCGGCCCGGTGGTGCGGCCCGAGCCGCTGCAGCACGGTGCGTGCGCGCAGCGCGTCCAGCCGGGCGTCCCACGGGTCGTCCTGGTCCGCCTGGGCGCCCGGCCCGGCCACCGCCTCGCGCAGCGCCCGCTGCTCCCTGGCCTGCCGGCGCCAGTGGTCGCTGAGCTTGTGCCTGGCCACGCCGATCAGCCAGGCCGTGCTCACCGGGGCGCCGCGCCCGGCCCGGACCGCGTCCACCGCGGCCAGAAACGTTTCGGCCGTGAGGTCCTCGGCGACCGCCCGCTGCCCGCACCGCGCCAGCAGGTACCCGTAAACCTGCGGCAACGCGTGATCGTAGAGCGCGAGCAGCCGCGCACCGGCGCCGGCCGTGCCCACAGGCTGCTCGCTCATATCCCCATCGTCGTTCCGGAGGCCCGGGCTCCGACGGGTGACTCCCGGATTTCACGCCGGGCAACCCGCTGAGCCCGTTCGGCCGTCATATCGGCGGCCGGGGACCCGCGCGGCCGAATCACGGGCATTCAGGCACGGGCGGTTAAGGTGGCCACATGCCGGACCGCAAGGAGATCGTGGAGGCGGCGGGCCGCTCGGTCGTGATCACCAACCCGGACAAGGTCTTCTTCCCCGCCCTCGGCGTCACCAAGCTTGACATGGTCCGCTACTACCTGAGCGTCGCGGACGGTGCGCTGCGGGGGGTGACGGGACGGCCGATGGTGCTCAAGCGGTTCGTGCACGGCGCCGACGGCGAGGCCTTCTTCCAGAAGCGCGCCCCCGACAAGCGGCCCGAGTGGATGCCAACGGTCAAGCTGAGCTTCCCGTCTGGCCGCACGGCCGAGGAGATCGTGGTCAGCGACGCCGCACAGCTCGCGTGGGTCGTGAACCTCGGCTGCATCGACCTCAACCCGCACCCGGTCCGCGCGGATGACCTCGACCACCCCGACGAGCTGCGGGTCGACCTCGACCCGGTGCCGGGCATCGGATGGCCGCAGATCCGGCAGGTCGCCGTCGTCGCCAGGGACGTGCTAGCCGACTTCGGCCTGGCCGGCTGGCCCAAGACGTCGGGATCCCGCGGCTTTCACATCTACACCCGGATCGAGCCCCGCTGGACCTTCACCCAGGTCCGCCGCGCCGCGGTCGCGCTGGCGCGGGAGATCGAACGGCGGGCGCCCGGCCTCGCGACGGCCAAGTGGTGGAAGGAGGAGCGCCACGGCGTCTTCGTCGATTACAACCAGAACGCCAAGGACCGGACGGTCGCATCGGCGTACTCCATCCGGCCCACCCGCGACGCCCGGGTGTCCACGCCGCTGGCCTGGCCGGAGGTGCCCGACTGCGACCCCGAGGCGTTCACGATCGGCACCGTGCCGGAGCGGTTCGCCCGGCTCGGTGACCCGTGGCAGGACATGGACGACGCGGCCGGCTCGCTGGAGGCGCTGCTCGCGCTCGCGGACCAGGACGAGGCAGCCGGTCTTGGCGACGCGCCCTGGCCGCCGCACTACGACAAGCAGGCCGGTGAGCCACTGCGGGTCCAGCCCTCCAAACGGCGCGCGGGCGGCACCCCGCCGCCTGCCCCGGGCAAGACAAGCGGCCCGACCGGGCGCCGGCGGTCGAGCATGCCGCTGATCGAGGTGGCCCGCGCCGCCAGCGAGGCGGAGGCGCAGGCGGGCCTGGAGAGGTGGAAGGAACGGCACGCCGACGTCTGGCCCCTGCTCCAGCCCGCCGACGTCCTGGTCGACAAGATGCGCGGGCGCAGTTCCACCTGGACCCGCATCCGGCTGAACCTGCAGCACGTGCCCGAGGCCGACCGGCCGCCGCAGGAGGAACTGGAAGTGGACTACGATCCGTGGGCGGGGCAGCGGCAAGGCCCGCCGCGATAGCCCCACCCTCGGGCAGCTGGGAACAGGAGAACCGATGCGCTTCGCGATCAAGACCAGGCCCGAGCACACCACGTGGGAGCGGATCAGGGACGTGTGGCAGGCGGCCGACGAGATCAGCCTGTTCGAGTCGGCCTGGAACTGGGATCACTTCTATCCGCTCACGGGCGACCTCACCGGGCCCAACCTGGAAGCGTGGAGCATGCTGGCCGCGCTCGGCCAGGCCACCCGCCGGATCCGGCTCGGCTGCCAGGTGACCGGCATGATCTACCGGCATCCCGCGGTGCTCGCCAACATGGCCGCGACCGTTGACATCATCTCCGGCGGCAGGCTGGAACTCGGCCTGGGCGCCGGCTGGAACCAGATGGAATGCGACGCGTACGGCATCGAACTGCCGCCGCTGCGCGAGCGGTTCGACCTCTTCGACGAGGGCGTGGAGGCGATCGTCGACCTGCTCAGCCAGGAGACGACCACGCTGAACGGGCGGTACGTCCGGCTCACCGAGGCACGCTGCGAGCCCAAGCCGGTGCAGCAGCCCCATCCCCCGGTCACGATCGGCGGGCGTGGCCGGACCCGCACCCTGCGGACCGCGGCGCGGTGGGCGCAGCAGTGGAACGCGATCACCAGCGACCCGGAGGACTGGCTCAGCCTGGCCGGGACGCTCAGGTCCCACTGCGCGGCGCTCGGCCGCGATCCCGGCGAGATCACCTGCTCGGTGAACATCCGGATCGAGGACGGCGCCGCGGTCGGGAACGCCGCCGAGCTTGCCGTCGCCTACCGCGACGCGGGGGCCGACCTGGCGATCATGAACCTCCCGCTGTCCGCCGACCCGGGCATGCTCGCGCCCTTGGCCGACGCCCTGGCGCCGCTGGCCGGCTGACGGCCGGGCGTCACCTCTTCTGGAACACGAGCAAGAACTCCAGCACGCCGTGGTCCTCGGTGGTGACGAAGCCAGCGAAGCTGGGGTTGGGTATGCCCCAGTCCGCGAACGTGATGGGAATCGAGCCAGAGACCCGGATCTGCGTCGCGGTCCGCTCCGCCTTCAGGCCGAACGAAACCTGCCGGGTGTGGCCGTGCAGCGTGAGGTTGCCGATCGCGCGGTAGGCCCTGACCTTCCCGGTGGTCGGCACCGGTGCCAGGCCGATGCCGCGGCTGAGGGTGAACGTGCCGGTCGGGTAGGTGGCCACGTCCATGATCCGCCCGTCGAACTGGGCGTCGCGCTGGCTCCGGTCGCTGCGGATCGTGGCCATCTTGACGGTGAAGCTGCCTGCCGTCACGGTGGTTTGCCTGATGGCCAGGTGGCCCGCGACCGAATCGGTCCGGCCCACCGCGACATTCTTCTGGCCGATCAGCACCTCGTTCACCCGGTAGCCCGCGCGGGAGCCGGCCGCGACGGCCCAGGTGCCGGGCAGCGGCACCGCGGCGGCCGCCTGGCCGGATCCGGCGCCGCCGGCGGTCGCACCGGGGCTCGCCGAGTCGGACAGGCCCAGCGGCGCGGTCGCCGGGCCCGCGATGAAGTGGATGTAGACGAACGGGCCGCCCACGGCGAGCACCACCACGGCGGCCGCCGCCACCAGGACCCACCGGAGCCAGGTGCGGCGACGGCGATAGGACGACACGAGGCACACCTCCTGGCTGGCCGAGCGGCCGGGCGCCGTCGTCCGCTCCCGATCGATGATCGCGTCTCATCCTGCACGGATGCTGGCAATCTGCTCCGAGGAACCTGAAGAGCCCGGGCGGCTCAGCGGACGCGGGGCATGACCTCGGTGGCGATCAGCTCCAGATGATCGAGGTCGTGCAGGTCGAGGACCTGCAGGTACATCCGGGACACGCCGATGCCCGCGAAGGCGTGCAGCTTGTCCACGATCTGGGCGGGCGACCCTGCCAGCCCTGTTGCCTCCAGCTCGGCCACCGTCTGGCCGATCGCCGCCGCCCGCCGCGCCACCTCGGCGCCGGTCCGGCCGCAGCACACCGTCTGGCCCGCCGAGTACACCAGCGAGCCCGGGTCACGGCCGACCGCCGCGCAGGCGTCCCGGACCCGGCCGAACGCGGCGCTGGTCTCCGCCAGGCCGACGAAGACGACGTTGTACTCGTCGGCGTACCTCGCCGCCAGCCGCGGCGTCCGCCGCGTCCCATGCCCTCCGACCAGGATCGGCGGGCGCGGGCGCTGGGCCGGCTTGGGCAGGGCGGGCGAGTCGGCCAGCGTGTAGTAGGACCCGTCGAAGGAGAACGTCTTGCCCTCCGGGGTCTCCCACAGCCCGGTGATGATCGCAAGCTGCTCCTCGAGCCGGCCGAACCGTTCCGCCAGGCCCGGGAACGGGATCCCGTACGCGGTGTGCTCCGCACCGAACCACCCGGTCCCGAGCCCCAGCTCGACCCGGCCCGCGCTCATCTCGTCCACCTGGGCGACCGCGATCGCCAGGGGCCCGGGGTAGCGGAAGGTCGCCGCGCTCATCAGGGTGCCGAGCCTGATCCGCGCCGTCTCGCGGGCCAGCCCGGCCAGGGTGACCCAGGAGTCGGTGGGCCCGGGCAGGCCGCTCACGTCGCCCATCTTCAGGTAATGGTCCGAGCGGAAGAACGCGTCGAAGCCGAGCTCCTCGGCGGCCCGCGCGACCGCGAGCAGCCTGCCGTAGTCGGCGCCCTGCTGCGGTTCGGTGAAGATCCGGAGATGCATGCTCCCATCCTGAACCATGCGGGGTGCCGGGGTCAGCCGGGCGCGAGCGCCGCGACGCACTCCACGTGGTGGGTCATCGGGAACGCGTCGAAGGCGCGCAGGCCCTCGAGCCGCCAGCCCAGCTCACCGAAGATCGCGATGTCGCGCGCGAGGGTGGCCGGGTCACAGGAGACGTACGCGACACGCCGCAGCCGGCCGCCCGTGCGCGCCGGCCCGAGCAGCCGCTCGATGACCGCGCGCCCCACCCCGGCCCTGGGCGGGTCGAGCACGGCGATCTCCGGGCCATCCCGGCCGCCGCCGGAGAGCACGGTTCCCTCGGCGAGCAGGGTCGCCGCGTCACCGTGATGGATGCGCACCCACGGCAGGCCGCGCAGATTGTGCCGGGCGTCGCGGACCGCGCTCCGGTCGCTCTCCACCCCGATCACGGACCCGTCCGGCCCAACCGCCTCCGCCAGCACACCGGCGAACAGGCCGGCCCCGCAGAACAGGTCGAGAGCCACGTCACCGCGAGCGGGGCGCAGCGCCTCAAGCACCGCCGCCGTCAGCGCGTCCGCCGCGCCGGGGTGGACCTGCCAGAACGTGCCCGCCCCGACCCGCCAGGCCCGGCCGGACGCATGCTGACGCAGGTAGCCCGGTCCGCGCAGCGCGGTGAGCCTGCCGCCCCGGCCGGTGGCGAGCACGGTGTCCGCCAGCCCGGACAGCATCGTGGCGGCCCGGCCCGCGGGAGACCCGCCATCGGCGACCTGCCGCCTTTCGGCCGCGGGCGTCACCATCACCGCCCGCTCCCCCGAGCCCGGCGACACCGCCACCTCCAGCGACGACACCCGCTCCCAGCGCCGCCCGGTCACCCCGGTCTCGTGTACCAGCGGGTGCGCGAGCGGACAGGCGCCGACGTCGACAACCTGATGGGACCGGTGCTTGAGCAGTCCGGCGGCACCATCCGGGCCGACCGAGAACCTGATCCGGGTCCGCCAGCCCAGCCCGCCGCTGTCGCCGGGGAGCGGCTCCACGGTGATCTGGCGGTCCAGACCCGCGATCCGCCGAAGCTGCTGCCTGACGACCGCCGCCTTGAGCCGGCGCTGTGCGTCCAGCGTGGCGTGCTGCCAGTCGCAGCCGCCGCAGCCGTCCGGGCGGGCGTGCGGGCAGGGCGGCTCAACCCGGTCCGGCGAGGCCTGCAGGATCTCGACCGCGTCGGCCCGGGCGAACCGGGCGGTGGTGCCGGTGATCCGGGCGCGGACCCGTTCGCCCGGCAGTGCGTGCCGGACGAACACCACCCTGCCACCGGGCTGCCTGGCCACGCACCAGCCGCCGTGTGCGACGTCGCTCACGGTCAGTTCCAGCAGGCCCTCCCCGCCGTCGCCGGCGGGCCAATCGGGCGTCGCGCTGATCGAGGTTCCCACGCTGCTCCCCTACTTTGGCCCCAGTATGCCGGCTGGGGGTCACAGGAACCGGCGCGGGGGAATACCGTGGCTGAGCACCACAGTCACTGGAGGGCGGCCGTGCACATCGTGATCATGGGATGCGGGCGGGTTGGCTCAACGCTCGCGCACATCCTGGAGGAGCAGGGCCACTCGGTCGCCATCATCGACCAGGACCGGGAGGCGTTCCGCAAGCTGCGCTCGGGTTTCAAGGGCAAGCGCGTCACCGGCGTCGGCTTCGACCAGGACGTGCTGATCGAGGCCGGTATCGAGGAGGCGGACGCCTTCGCCGCGGTGAGCAGCGGCGACAACTCGAACGTGATCTCCGCGCGGGTGGTGCGCGAGTCGTTCGGTGTGGAGCGGGTCGCGGCGCGTATCTATGACCCCCGGCGCGCGGAGGTCTACCAGCGCCTGGGCATCCCGACGGTCGCGACGGTCCGCTGGACCGCCGACCAGATGCTGCGGCGGCTGCTGCCCGACGGCTCCGAGCCGCTCTGGCGCGACCCGACCGGCGCCGTGGTGCTGGCCGAGGTGGCCTACTCCGAGAAGTGGGTAGGCGAGAAGGTGCACGCGCTGGAGGAAGCCGCGCGCGCCCGGGTTGCGTACATCTCCCGGCTCGGTGAGGCCATGCTGCCCGGGCCGGGGACGGTGCTCCAGGAAGGCGACGTGCTGTATGTGATCGCTGCGGAGAGCGACCTGGAGCGCATCTCCGCCGCGTTCGCCCGCAATAGCCCGGGCGGCACGGCACACGGGAAGGGATCAGGCTGATGCGGGTCGCGATAGCGGGCGCCGGCGCGGTCGGCCGCTCGATCGCCAGTGAACTGCTGGATAACGGGCACGAGGTCCTGCTCATCGACAAGAACCCTCGCTCGATCGCGGTCGACAGCGTGCCCAAGGCCGAGTGGCTCCTCGCGGACGCGTGCGAGATCACCTCGCTGGACGAGGCGGCCCTGGAGCGCTGCAACGTGGTCATCGCGGCCACCGGCGATGACAAGGTCAACCTGGTCGTGTCGCTGCTGGCCAAGACCGAGTACGGCGTGCCACGGGTGGTCGCGCGCATCAACGACCCCAAGAACGAGTGGCTGTTCAACGAGTCATGGGGCGTCGACGTGGCGGTCTCCACGCCCCGCCTGCTTTCCGCGCTCGTGGAGGAGGCCGTCAGCGTCGGCGACCTGGTCCGGCTGATGACCTTCCGGCAGAGCGAGGCCAGCCTGGTGGAGCTGACCATGGCCAGCGACGCGCCGCTGGCGGGCACCAGGATCGGGGACATCCAGTGGCCGGCCGACACCGCCCTGGTGGCGATCCTGCGGGAGGGCAGGGTCATCGTCCCCAGCTCCGACGACCCGCTCACGGCCGGGGACGAGCTACTGTTCGTGACCAGCGAGAACGTGGAGGACGAGCTCGCGCATCTGCTGTCGGCCGACCACTGACCCAGCTGCTGGCCCCGGTCACGGACCCGGGGTCAGGCCCGTCGCGGATCCGCCGCGAGTTCGTAACGCGGGTTGTACATGATCTTGCGGCCGCGCTGCTGGCTCAGCGTTCCCTCGACCGCCAGCGCGCGCCCGGGCTCGATGCCGGCGATGTGGTCGCGGCCGAGCCAGATGACCGTGATCCGGTCCGCACCGCCCCCGAGCTCGGCCTGGAGCATGGGCAGCCCGGCCGGGCCGTTCGCCCGCAGCCGGCGCACCGTCCCGGACACCCGCACCCGCGGCGGGCGTCCCATCGGCCGGTCTGCTCGTGCGGAGCTCACAAGTCAAACGCTATCGGGTCGGTGTTGACCAGGTGTTACCTGCCGCCCTCTTCCTGTTACAAAGAGGTAACTTCCGGCGCGCCGGCCGGGCTGGGTCTAGCGTGTCTCGGTGATCTCCGGGCCGCGCTCGAACGGGCTCAGCGGCGACTTGCCCTCTTCGGGCTCCGGCGGCTCCTGGCCGAGCGCCCGCAGCGTCTCGTCGGGCAGGCGGATCTCCAGCAGCTCACGGGGCGGGACCGGGTGATCGCCGCGGACCACGACGACGGCCGCGAACACGCGCTCCAGGGGCCTGGCGGGGTTTTCACGCGTGGCCGCCGGGCCGTTGATGAGGCCGCGCAGGAACCAGCGGGGCCCGTCTACCCCCAGGAAGCGGACCGGTTCGAGCGCTCCGCGCCGGGCGCCGTGGACCGGGTCGGCGGGGGTGATCCGCGCCCGCAGTTCCACCCCGAACGGGCCATCGGCCTCGGTGCTCTGGCCGCCGCTCCTGGCCACCTCCGCCGCGATCTCCTGCCTGACCTCGTCCCACAGGCCGCCGCTCTTCGGCGCGGCGAAGGCCTGCAACTGCAGGCCGCTCTTGCCGTGCATGACGGTGATCCAGGCCGGCTGGTTCTCCACGACGCTGACCTGTACCTCAAGGCCCTCTCCGGCCGGGACCAGCAGGCTGCCGAAGTCGATCCGCTCCTGGCTGGGAAAGTCTTCGTCCATGTCCCACGGACCGGCCGCCCCGGCCGTCTCCGGGCCGGCCTTACCGGGACCCCGCTCCGGCTCACCCGGGGTGTCCTCGGGCGCGGCCTCCGGCTCACCCTGGCTGGCCTCCATCCCGTCCGGCTCACGCCCCGGCTGGCCCGGGTCGTCGCGGCGGCGGCGGAACACTGTCAACCACTCCCCTGCCTGTCTGTTCCTCGCTGGTGCGTTAGCTGGCTGGGTGCCCGCTCATCCACCCGGTGCCTGCGCGGCGGGCCGCCCGGCGGCGTGCCCGCCGGTGGACCCGAAGCCGCCGCCGCCGCGTGCCGATCCCGGCAGCGACTCCACCTCGTGCAGCACCACGCGCGCCACCTGCTGGATGACCAGCTGGGCGATCCGGTCGCCGCGCTGGAAGCGGACGGCGTGGTGGGCATCGGTGTTGAGCAGGGTGACCCTGATCTCGCCACGGTACCCCGCGTCCACGGTGCCCGGCGCATTGACCAGGGTGACGCCGTGCCGCGCGGCGAGCCCGGACCGCGGATGGACGAACGCGGCGTAGCCGTCGGGCAGGGCGATCGCGATCCCGGTGGGAACGACGGCCCGCTGCCCGGGTTCCAGCCTCACCTCATCGGCCGCGAACAGGTCCAGACCCGCGTCGCCGGGGTGAGCACGGGCCGGCAGCGGCAGGCCCGGATCGAGCCGCCGGATGAGCACGGGGACATTCTGTTCCACGGTGGTGAACCCTACCGCTGCTGGGACGGCTGCCCTGGCTGATCGACGGGGGTCGCCGGCGGAGCGGGAGACCAGCCCCGGAGGTACGGCCCGGCACGGACCAGCGCCACCGTGATCGGCACCGCGACCGCGGCTCCGGCGATGCCGGCGATCGCCGCCCCCACCGCCAGCACCAGGATGATGGCGAGGGGGTGGATCCGGACCATCTTGCCCACGACCAGTGGCTGGAGAAGGTGGCTTTCCAGCTGGTTCTCCAGGATGAAGATGGCCACCAGCACCAGCGCGGCGACCCAGCCCTTGGTGCCGAGGGTGACCGCGACCGCGAGCGTGCCCGCGACCAGGATGCCGACCAGCGGCACGAATGCGGCCAGGAAAACCAGGATGACGAGCGGCGCGAGCAGCGGCACGCCAATGACCCACAATGCAGTGCCGATGACCACGGCGTGGATGGTCGCCACCGCGATGGTGCCCCGTACGTAGTAGGTGAGTGCCTGCCACGCCGCCGCACCTCCTCCCCGGGCACGCCGCCTGGCCTCGGCGCTCAGGGAGCCGGTCAGCCAGGACCAGATCCGGTCACCGTCCTTGAGCAGGAAGAAGGTGACGAACAGCATGAGGACCACCCCGGCCAGGATCTCCAGGAAGATCCTGCTCCCGCTCAGCACCGTGCCGGCCACCTGCGACTGATGCTGCTTGAGGAAGGCCAGTACCCGGTTGGACAGCTGCTCCAGGCTTGACTGCCGGAAGTGGAACGGCGGCCCCGCCAGCCACCGCTGCAGGTCATGGACCGTGTTCCCCAGCTCGCGGGCGAGGGTCTGGTAGTCGGCCGACGTCTGGGTGGCGGCCAGCGCTGCCGCGCCGGCGAGGACCACGACCGCCACGAGGAGCGTGCACCAGGTCGCCGCGAGCGCCGGCATTCCGGCCTGGCGGAGGCGGCCGGTCAGCGGCTGCAGCAGGGCGGTGAGCAAGAGCGCGGCAATGAACGGCAGCACCACCACCCGCAGCGCGCTTGCCAGGCGGAAGGTCAGGTAGATCACGACTCCGACCACGAGCAGCCGCCATGCCCAGCCCGCCGTCTGATGCAGCCAGGCCGGCACCTGTGGCTGGCCGCCGCCGGACGGCCGCGTCCAGCCCGCCGTGGGCGCGCCGTTGCCGTCCGGGCGCAGGCCGTTGTCCGGGGTCTTGGCGGTCTCGCCACCATCGTCCCGGCGACCAGGCCATCGCAGTCGCGCCATCACATCCCCAACTAACCAACTACCGTGGTCTCATGCGTGTCTACCACGAACGGCTCACGGTGCCGGTGTCATGGTGGCTGGTCGGGCTGGCGGTGATCCTGATCCTCGGCGCCGAGCTGGCCGCGGGTTTCGGCTGGCAGGTCGCGGCCGCGATCTATGCCGTCCTGGTGGCCGCGTGGGCCGCGATGCTCCTGTCGTGGGGCCGGCCAAGGATTGAGGTCGCCGGTGGGGAGCTGATCGCGGGCGGGGCACGGCTGCCGCTGGCCGTAGCCGGGGAGGTGCGCGTCCTGGACCGGGCGCAGACCCGCGCGATCAGGGGTCCACGCGCCGACCCCGCGGCGTTCTCGCTGATCAGGCCCTACCTGCGGGAATCGGTGTACGTCGAGGTGACCGACCCTGCGGCCAGCACGCCGTACTGGGTGGTGGAGACCCGCCGCCCGGCCGAGCTGGCCGCCGCGATCAACTCCGCGCGGCCCGCTACGCGGGCCGGGGGCACCGCCGTGGGATGATCGACCGGCGGCAGATGGCCGCGGCGGGGTTGGGTAGCGCCGCAGGCGCCGGGCCGAACGCCGCGTCAGCGGTGTCCCGGCGCCGAGGACCGCCTCCCGCGGTGCTTGTCGGCGCGCCTCGGCACGACCAAGCGAAGCGCCCGCGAGGGAGGCAGTGAAAGGGAGGAGCAGGCATGTCAGACAACAGCGACACCGCTCGCACCAGGGCGATGGCAGCCGTGGCGGCCGTGGCCGCCGCGTGGGCCGCCCGCAAGGTCATCACGTTCGGGTGGACGAAGATCACCGGCAAGGAACCCCCCGGCAATCCTGAGGACCCGCACGTGGGAGTTGGCGAGGCACTGAGCTGGGCGGTGATACTCGGGGTGAGCATCGAATCCGCCCGGCTGCTCGCCACGCGGGCGGCAACCAGGAAGATGCGGCAACCCTCCGCGAGCGAGATCGCGCAGTGAGCACGCGCACGGGCGAAAGCTAACCTGACCCGCCGGCGGCTGATGTGGCTGTCCCCCGCGCCGCAAGTTACGATACATCTCGATGTCGCGTGGGCCGGAGGCAGGCATGGAGCAACTGGACCGTACCCTGGCGTCGGATGCGGAGCGCGATGCCGCTGCCGGGCGGCTCCAGGTCGCGTTCGCCGAGGGCCGGCTCGCCGATACCGAGTTCGATCAGCGGATGCGCTCGGCGCTCACCGCGCGCACCCGCGCGGACCTCGCCGGGGTCACCGAAGACCTGCCCACAACAGCCCTGCTGGCGAGGCCGGATCTGGCACCGGCCGGCACGCCCCGGCGGCCGGGCCGGCTGGCGGTCACCTTCAAGAGCTCGATCCGCCAGACCGGGCGCTGGCGGGTCCCCGAGCGTTACAACACGGTGGTCTACAAGGGGAGCGCGCTGCTGGACCTGCGGGCGGCGGAACTGACCGCACCGGTCACCACCATCGTCGCGGTCGCCTACAAATCGCACGTGAACATCCTGGTCCCCCCGGGGGTCCGGGTGGAGGCGGGCGGGCTCGGGGCGTCCATCTGCACCGATGATCAGGCCGATGTGCCGATGCCGGCTGGCGCTCCGGTCGTCCACGTGCGCGGCTTCACTTACAAGGGCACGGTCGAGGTGATGAGCCACCCTCCCGCGCGGTGACGGCGGTGTGGGTCAGGTGACCGAGCCGGCGGCCGCGCCGGTCCTCCGGTCGCCCCACCGGGCCAGGGCGGCGTCCAGGTCCAGCGGGGCGATCATCGCTTCCTGCTCCAGTTCGGTCTCCCAGTCTTCGGCCGGCACGCGCCACATCACCTCGAACTCGATCCCGCTCGGGTCCTTCGCATAGAGGGATTTCGACACCCGGTGGTCGCTCGCGCCGACGAGCGCACCGCGGGCTTCGAGCGCCCGGCGGATCTCATCCAGTTCGGCCAGGGTGCCCACCTCCCAGGCCAGGTGGTACAGCCCCACCCGTGGCGTGATGTCGGCCGGGAGCGGGGCCCCGCCGATACCGAACAGTCCCAGGTCGTGGTCGTTCGCCGAGCCGGGCGCGCGGAGGAAGGCAGCCTGGCCCGCGATCTCGGTCCGGATCTCGAACCCCAGCGTGGCCGTGTAGAAATCCACCGCGCTGGCCAGGTCGTGGACGTAGAGGACGGCGTGGTTGAGGCGGCGTACGGGCATGGCAAGCCTCCCGGTTCGAGCGTTGTCTGTCAGGGAGAATGCGGCCCCTGCCGCCGCTGATTCCCGTCCCTCCCGGCCGCCCCCGTCCCCGGCTATCCCTGCGGACGGCCCGGCCCGGCACGGCTGCCGCGGAGGGCCGGGCGCCTCACTGGCCGATCTGCCTGCGCCGGATGTCCTTCAGGCGCCGCCGCTGCGAGGGATCCAGCATGAGGTAGGCGCCGACGGGGATAGCGATCCCGGCCAGGACCACCACCAGGCCGAGCCAGAAGTTAAAGATCATCAAGATGAAACCGACCACCGCGATGCCGATGGCCGCCTTCCTGAAACCGGACACCTGTGCCTCCTCCTGTGCGGGAGGCGTCGCCTCGCCGCATCCTGCCCCCGACCACTTCACTCATCCTGGACTATTAACCTCAACGCTGCCCATTCTTCCAGTAGTCCGCCCCAGCCCGTGCATCGTGGCGCCGCACCCCGGGCCTTCCCGGGTCGCGGCCGCCCAGGTGGCCTGACAGGATGGTCGGTGTGCCCCGGGAGGGAATCATGACGCTGTCGCTGCCCATCGACGACGACGCCAACGAACTGCTCGCGCGCAGCCCGCTGGCGCTGCTGATCGGCATGCTGCTGGATCAGCAGGTGACGTTCGAGAAGGCCTTCACCTCGCCCCGCGATCTGGTCCGGCGGCTGGGTCACGAGCCGACCGCGCGGGAACTGGCCGACTACCACCCGCAGGCCCTGGTTGCGATCTTCAGCGAGCGGCCCGCGCTCCACCGCTACCCGCGCGCGATGGCGGCGCGCGTTCAGCAGATGTGCGCGCTGATCGTGGACCGCTACGGCGGCGATCCCGCGAGCGTGTGGGCCGGGGTGGCCACCGGCGGCGAGCTGCTCGGCCGGATCTCGGCGCTGCCGGGCTTCGGCCCGGACAAGTCACGCATCTTCGTCGCGCTGCTCGGCAAGCGCTATGGCGTGCGTCCAGATGGCTGGCGCGAGGCGGCCGGGCATTTCGGCGACGAGGGTTCGCACTGCTCGGTCGCCGACATCGTCGACGCCGACTCCCTGGCAGCCGTCCGCGCCTACAAGCAATCACTCAAGTCCGCCGCCAAGGCAGCGCGCTAGGCCGGTAACGACCGATCAGTTTCCAAGAAGCCGCCGGCGCGGCGGGTCCCTAGCATGGGTGTTGTTCCCATCAAGACTGCCAGAGGAGGAACCGCGATGAACGACGCGCGGAAGCCCACCAAGAGCGCCACGGCCAAAAATAAGACGTCCGGGCGGTTCACGGACGAAGAACGGGCCGCGATGAAGGAGTACGCGCAGGAGCTGAAGACGACAGCGCGCCGGGGCCCGCGCGCGGCCAAGGCGGAGGGGGAAAGCGACGTGCTCGCGAAGATCGCCGAGATGGCGGCACCGGATCGCGCGCTGGCCGAGCGGCTCCATGCCATCATCACCGCCAGCGCGCCGGCCCTCTCGCCGCGAACCTGGTACGGGATGCCCGCGTACGCCAAGGACGGCAAGGTCGTCTGCTTCTTCCAGCCCGCGCAGAAGTTCAAATCGAGGTACGCGACGCTCGGCTTCAACGACGCGGCAACCCTCGACGACGGCGACATGTGGCCGGTCGCCTACGCGCTGACCGAGCTCACCACCGCCGCCGAGGCACGGATCGGCGCGCTCGTGAGGAAGGCGGTGAGCTGAGGAGGCTCAGCGGATGCCGCGGCGGCGGAGTATCTCCGCCACGTCACCCAGGTCGTCGTCTTCCAGGCCGTTGGCCTGGCGCTTCGCGGGGCTGACCGCCTTGGCCGGCTTCCCGCCGGACACCGCCGGGCTGGCGCCGGTGCCCGCCTCCCGGCTGGCCGCCTTCCCGCCGACCCGCCGTTTCGCCCGCCCACGCAGGCGACCCGCTACCACGAACAGCACCACCGAGACGATGACGACGATGATGCCCGCCCAGACCTTCGGCGAGAACACGAACGACCCGGCGAAATTGCCGATCGCGGTGCCGAACCGCCACAGCAGCTCGATCGCCCCGATGAGATAGGCCGCCAGCGGCAGCAGCGACCACGCCACGCCACGCAGGCCCGCCGCAGCGCCCCGGCGCCGCCACACGAAGAAGCTGATGATCAGCCCGACCAGGGTGAGCCCCGCGGTCAGCGGCAGCCACGCGATCTGGCTATAAGTCGACACGGCCGCCTCCCTTTCAGTTTGTGCCGTCCTTCTCATCGTCGCACACGTTGGCCGGTGCGCCGTCCGCCGCCGGGCGGCCGTGGGCTGGCGACATCCCCCGGCTCTCAGCCCGCCGTCTCGAACCGGTCCAGGAACGCGTTCACGAGATCGGCGAACTCTGTCGGCTTCTCGGCGAAGCACAGGTGGGAGGCGTCCTCGATGATCGCAAGTTGTGACCCGGCGATGCGGCGGTGCATGTCCTCCAGGTGCGAGGGGCGGCACTCGTCGTAACGCCCGCCGATCAGCAGGGCCGGGATGTCGATCTCGCCAAGGCGGTCCATGACATCCCAGCTGCGGAGCGTGCCGGTCACGGTGAACTCGCTTGGCCCGTTCATCGTGTTGTACACCTGGTAGCCGGCCTCGGCGAAGGAGCGCTCCAGGCCCGTGGGCCAGGGGTCGAGCCGGCAGACGTGCTCGCGGTAGAAGCCGAGGATGGCCGCCTGGTACTCGGGGCAGGCGGTGAATCCCGCCTGCTCGTGTTGCCGGATCGTGCGGCGTACCTGCTCCGGCTGGGCGGCAAGCAGTTCCTCACAATCCCGCACCCACCGGGGCATGCTGGCCGGGCTTCCGCAAAGGATCATGCTCTGTAGCCGCGGGCGGCGGTCCAGCACGTACTGCATGGCCAGCATGCCGCCCCACGAGCTGCCGAACAGGTGCAGGCGATCCAGCCCGAGAGCGGCCCGGACCTGGGCGAGTTCCTCGACGAAGCGCTCCACCGTCCACAGCGACGCGTCCTCGGGCCGGTCCGACCGCCCGCAGCCCAGCTGGTCGTAGAAGATCACCCGGCGGCGTTCGCCCAGCGCCTCCAGGGACTCCAGATAGTAATGGGTGAAGCCGGGCCCACCGTGCAGGCACAGCAGCGGCGTCCCGCCCCCGCCCACCGAGCGGTACCAGACACGCCCGCCGGGGACGTCGATGGTCCCTTCGTCCGCGCTCACGCGTCCTCCACCGACGCCGGCGCGCCGGCCGCCGCGGCCCGGCTGAAGCTCAGCGGGTGATGGCAGGCGGCGACGTGATCCGGGCTCCCGTGCGCGACCAGCGGCGGCTCCTCCCGCGAGCAGATATCGGTGGCATAACGGCAGCGCGGATGGAAGCGGCATCCCGGCGGCGGCGCGACCGGGCTGGGGACATCGCCCTCGAGCACGATGTGCTCACGCTGATCCGACAGGTCGGGGTCGGGGATCGGCACGGCGGACAGCAGGGCCTCGGTGTAGGGATGGACCGGGTGGCGGTAGAGCTCTTCCGCCGGTGAGATCTCGACGATCTTGCCGAGGTACATGACCGCAATCCGGTCGGAGACGTGCCGGACCACGCCCAGGTCGTGGGCGATGAAGATGTAGGTCAGGCTCAGCTCGTCCTGCAGGTCGTCGAGCAGGTTGATCACCTGCGCGCGGATCGAGACGTCCAGGGCCGAGACCGGCTCGTCCGCGATGACAAGCTTCGGATGAAGCGCGAGCGCCCTGGCGACCCCGATCCGCTGGCGCTGGCCGCCGGAGAACTCGTGGGGGTAGCGGTTGACGTGCTCGGGCGACAGCCCGACCAGCTCCAGCAGCCGCCGTACCTGGCGCTTGATCTCGCCGCGGTTGCCCTGGCGGTGTATCCGCAGCGGGTCGGAGATGATCGTGCCGACCCGCTTGCGCGGGTTGAGCGAGGCGTAGGGGTCCTGGAACACCATCTGCAGCCCGCGGCGCACCGGCCGCAGCCGGCGCCGCGGGAGGCGCGAGATGTCGCGGCCGTCGAAGACGACCGAGCCGCTGGTGAGCTCATACAGCCGCGCGATGCAGCGGGCGAGCGTCGACTTGCCGCACCCCGACTCCCCGACCAGGCCCAGCGTCTCCCCCGGGCGCACCTCGAAGGAGACGTCGTCGACCGCGTGCACCCGGGCAACCTCCCGTTGGAGGAGGATCCCCTTCCTGATCGGGAAGTACTTCTTGACGTGCTCCACCCGCAGCAGGGCGTCCCCGTCGTGGTCGGTGCTCACGGCGCGTCCTCGACGAGTTCCGGAGGAGCCGCCTCCGCGCGCGCGTCCTTCTTCGCCTGCGGTTCGAGATGGCAGGCATCCAGGTGGCCGTTGCCCAGCCTGTCCAGCAGCGCCGGGGTCTCCAGGCAGCGCTCGAAGCGGTGCGCGCAGCGGGCGCGGAACGCGCAGCCGGAGGCCAGGTTGAGCAGCGAGGGGGGGAGCCCTGGGATCGTCGCCAGCCGCTCCGGCTTGGGCCGGTCCAGCCGCGCGATCGACCCCAGGAGGCCCCACGTGTACGGGTGCTGGGGCTGGTAGAAGACGTCGCGCCGGCTCCCCTGCTCGACGATCCGGCCGGCGTACATCACCGCGACGCGGTCGGCCATCTCGGCCACCACGCCCATGTCGTGGGTGATGAGCACGACCGCGGTGCCGAAGTCGTCCCGGAGCTTCCGGATCAGGCTGAGGATCTGCGCCTGGATCGTCACGTCCAGCGCGGTTGTGGGCTCGTCCGCGATGATGATGTCGGGGTTGCACGACAGCGCCATCGCGATCATGACGCGCTGGCGCATGCCGCCGGAGAACTGGTGCGGGTAGTCGTCCACGCGCTCGCTGGCGTGCGGTATCCCGACGGACTTGAGCAGGTCGATCGCGCGGGCGCGGGCGGCCTGGCTGGAGATGCTCTCATGTGCCCGGATCTGCTCCGTGATCTGCCACCCCACCCGGTAGACCGGGTTGAGGGAGGTCATGGGGTCCTGGAAGATCATGGCGATGCCCGCGCCGCGGATCCCGCGGATCTGGTCCTGGGTCAGCGCCATCAGGTCCCGGCCCTTGTAGAGCACCTCGCCCTCGAAGCGCGCGTTCGGGTCGGTGATGAGCCGCATCACCGACATCATCGTCACGCTCTTGCCGGAGCCCGACTCCCCCACGATGCCCAGCGTCTCGCCCTCCGCGAGGGTGAGGGACACCCCGTCGACCGCCTGGACGGTTCCGTCCTCGGTGCGGAAGGAGACCTTGAGGTTGCGCACCTCCAGCAGCGGGTCCGTCATCATGTGGGCCGCACCCTCGGGTCGAGCCAGGCGTAGGCGATGTCCACGAGCGCGCTCGCCAGCACGATGAAGAACGCGCCGTAGACCACGATCGCCATGATCGTGGGCAGGTCCAGGTTGTTCAGTGACTGGTAGAAGAGAAGCCCGACGCCGTGGATGGCGAACACCACCTCGGTCAGCAGCGCGCCGGCGGCCACCAGCGCGGCGAAGTCCAGGCCGAACAGGCTCACATACGTGATCATGGAACCCCGCAGCGTATGGCGCAGCAGGACCCGCCGCTCGGTCAGCCCTTTGGCGCGGGCGGTGCGCACGTAGTCCTCGCCCTCGGTCTCGATGATGTTGGCGCGCAGCACCCGCGCGTAGAGGCCGATGTACAGGATGGACAGCGTTATCCACGGGATGATCAGCCCCGTGAACCAGCCCACCGGGCTCTGGGTGAATGCCGTGTACCCGAGCGGGGGCACCCAGCTGAACAGGAACGTATCGTGGAAGCGGCTCTGGGTGATCAGGTTGGCGACCTCGCCCGCCCAGAAGACCGGCATGGAGATGCCGATGAGCGCCAGGATCATCAGCAGCGGGTCCACGATCGTCCCCCGGAGCAGGGCCGCCGCGATCCCCAGGATGATCGACATCACCACCCAGATCACCGCGGCCCCGAACACCAGCGACAGGGTGGCCGGCGCCGCGGCGAAGATCTCCGGCACCACCTTCACACCCTGGTTGGAGTAGGACACCAGGTCGCGGGAGATGAACAGGTCCTTCATCATCAGGCCGTACTGAACCGGGAACGGCTTGTCGAGCCCGAACTGGTGGCGGATCTCGCCCAGGATCTGCGGGCTCGGGTTACGGCCGGCGATCGCCCGGGCCGGGTCGACGCCCGGGGTCTTGAAGAAGAGCACGAACACGAACGCAGAGATCACGAACATGACCAGCGCGGCCCACAGCAGGCGGCGGACGATGAACGTCAGCATGGGCGCCCCTCCCCGCCGCTAGCCGGCGTCACTATCCCCCCACCCGCAGCTTGGCGCGGGGGTCGAGCGCGTCCCGGACCCCGTCGCCGAGCACGTTGAGCGCCAGCACCGTCAGCACGATCATGATCCCGGGCGCGATCGATACCCACGGCCGCGTGTACAGCAGGCCCGAGCCGTCGCCGATGATCGTGCCCCAGCTGGCGTTGGGCGGCTGCACTCCGACCCCAAGGAACGACAGGGCGGCCTCGGTGAGGATCGTGGTGGCGATGATCAGCGGCAGCAGCACGATCACCACCGTGATCACGTTCGGGAGGATGTCGGAGAACAGCAGGCGCATGTTCGACGCGCCCTGGGAGATCGATGCCTCCACGTACTCCCGGTGGACCACGGTGAGCACCTGGCCCCGGACCGGGCGGTACACGTACGGCACGTAGATGAAGGCGATGATCAGGGTGGGCAGCCAGAGGCTGGTGGCCACGATGTGCACCGGGCCGACCTGCAGGCCGTGCGGCAGGGTGAGCAGTTCGGTGCCGACGGTGATCGCGAACAGCAGGACCGGGAAGGCCCAGATCACGTCCATGAGCCGGGAGAGCAGCGAGTCGGTCACGCCCCCGAAGAAGCCCGCGATGAGCGCGAGTACCGTCGCGATGATGCAGCAGATGACCGCGGAGCCGATGCCGATGAGCAGCGAGCTGCGCCCGCCGTAGAGCAGCCGCGCGGCCACGTCGCGGCCCTGCGCGTCGGCGCCCAGGAAATAGTGGTGCACGTCCCAGGTGGGGCCGATGGGGGTCTCGCCCAGCCGCAGCGCACCTCCTCCCTGCTGCATCAGCGGCACCCGCTTGCCGTCGACGATCGTGGTGCCGTTGAGGTCGTTGACGAACGGGTTCGTGTGGGCGATGTGGCTGGCGTACAGCGGTGCGAGCAGCGACACCACCACGATCAGCAGGAACAGCACCAGCGCCGCCATGGCGATGCGGTTGCGCCACAGCCGGCGGCCGGCAAGGAGCCACGGGTTGCGGCCGGCGATCGCCGGCCGCACCTCCGTGGCTACCTCGGCCTGCTCGAGGATGGCAGCCATGAGCTAACTATCGCCGCAGCTACCGGCCTAACTCAACCACTGCTGGTCGATCAGGATGTACCACTGCGGGTTCCACTGGTAGCCGTGGACGCGCGAGGACAGGAAATCGATCTGCTTCGGGTTGTACATGTCGACCCACGGCGCCTGGTCGGTGACCGCGTGATCGGCCTGCGCCCACATGTTGTTCGCCGATGTCGCGTCGGTCTGGCCGAGAGTCCTCGCCTTGTCCATCTGCGCCTGGATCGACTTGTCGCAGAACGCGGCGATGTTCGGGCTGGCGTCGCTGTGCGGGTGGATGTTGCCGCATCCGAGCAGCACGTCCAGGAAGTCCGACGCGGCCGGGTAGTCCTGGTACCAGGCCGACCAGGCCACGTTCCACTTGCTGCTGTTGTCGGAGTTCTGGACGAACGGGTACTGGATCGAGCCGGACAGCGCCTGCAGCGAGGCCTTGTAGCCGATCGACTTCAGGTCGGACACCATCTGCTCACCGAGCGCCTTGTCCGGGATGTCGGTGTTGACCACGACCTTCATGCCCGCCGTGCCCGACTGCTGCACCAGCTGCTTGGCCTTGGCCAGGTCGACTCCGGTCCACTTGGTGTGGTCGGTGCCGGCCGTGTACGGGCAGTAGGGCTTGTAGCCGGGGAAGTTGGGCGGCAGGATCTGGCAGGTCGGCACGGCCAGCGAGGGGCCGCCCCCGATCTTCACGTACGCGTTCCGGTCGGCCGCGTAGTTGATCGCCTGCCGGGCCTTGAGGTTGTTGAACGGCGGCGTCCGGGTGTTGAGGGCGAAGTACCAGTCGGCCGTGAGCGCGTTGACGTGCACCCGGCTGGCGTACTTCGCGCTGTTGAGCTCGTTGAGCCGGTCGGACGGGATGACGTCGCCGTCGAACACCTCGTCGGCCTGGTTGTTCTGGACCGCGGTCACCTCATCGGAGACCGTCTGGCCGTACTTCTCGACGATCTTGTCCGGGTACCCGTTGGGCTGGGCGGCCGCGCTCCACTGCTTGAAGTTAGGGTTGCGGACGAGCACCGCCTGCGAGTTCGGGTTGTAGGACTGCCACATGTACGGCCCGGTGCCCGGCGGCACGTTGTTGCCGGTCAGCTTCTTGCTCGTGTCGGCCGGGACCACGTAGGCGAACGGAAGCGCCAGCTTCTGGAGGAACTCCGGGTCCGCAGCGGTCAGGTTGATCGTCAGCGTGTACGCGGAGTCGTCGGCGACGACGCCCTGGCTGAGGTCGCACTTCTTGGCCGAGCACTTGTCCGCCCCGACGATGCCGGCGTAGAACGACGTCGGCCCGGGCACCGTGAACTGGCGCTCGAACGTGGTGACGAAGTCACTGGGCTTCATCACCTGGCCGTTGGAGAACTTGATCCCCTTGCGGATCTGGAATGTGTAGGTCTTGCCGCCGTTCGTTGGCTGCGGGATGGACGTGGCCAGATCGGGCACGAGCTGGGTACCGGCGGCCCCGCCCACGCGCTTGAACTGCACCAGCCCGTCATGGGTGTCGATCAGCAGCTGCCACTCCTGCAGCGTGTAGTTCTGCGCCGGGTCGGCCACGCCGAAGGCGGCGTTGGCGAGGATCGTGTAGGTCCCGCCCTTCTTCGCCCCCGCGGTGTTCGCGGCGGACGGCGACGAGCTGGAACTGCTGCCGCAGCCGGCGGCCGCAACCAGCGCAGCGACGGTTGCCGCGGTGCTCCATGTGTACAGCTTGCGGCGCCCAGGGGGCGACTTGAGGGCATGTGACACCTGGTGTCTCCTTACCGCCTTGTGTCCGACTTGTATACTTCATCCTTCATGCGCTCGGGAGCAGCAAGAGATAACGCTTTGGGATCAAAGGTGCAGAGTCTCCGCTGCCTGGTCCCGGCGAGCGGACCCGAATGGCAGCACCGTTGGCTCCTCAAGCACCGCTTTGGGTACAGCCTCAGTGGACAGCGCGAGCAGTACGGTCATCGGCAGCCATACTCCTGACACAGGCCGACGCAGCGGCGGTCTGCCGCGGGGTTAACGGAGCGGCAGGCCAGCTCTCTATCCGGAGGATGCCCTTGGCTGCCGCCACGCGCTAGACCTGGGACGAGGTCGTTCCTGGATTGTGACCGAATCAAGATTCTTTTGTCATGGCAGGCCGGCGGGCTACGTTTTGCGGCCTCATGCTCCATCTGCGCAGGAAATCACGACCCGCTGGAGTCTTGCAAGATCAACCTCACGCAGCGACGCCACGACCATCCGCCCGGACGCATGGCCGCTGCCCACCGTACCGGCGGGCAGCGGCATGCTCGGCACCGCGATCACCGGGCAGCCTGCCGCCCGCGCCGACGCGATGCCGCGCGGCGAGTCTTCGAGCACCACGCACTCGCCCGGCGCCTCTCCCAGCAGCTCCGCCGCCCGCAGGTAGGGCTCGGGATCCGGCTTGCTCCGGCGGACGTCCTCCGCGCAGACCGTGACGCCGAACGCCAGGCCCGTGCTCGCGAGCACCGCGTCCATGATCCGGCGCTGCGCGGACGTCACCAGGGCCTGCGGGACCCCGGCCTCGGCGAGGCCGGCCAGCAGCTCGGCGGCCCCGGCCATGAGCGGCACCCCGCGCTCCGCCACCAGGGCGGCCATGGTGTCGAGCAGCCACGCGCCGATCACCGTCGGCTCGGCGGCGCGCAGCGCCCGGGCCCGCATGTACCCGACCGAGTGCGCCAGCGTGCCACCCATCAGCTGCTGCTGGTCCGCCTCGGTCCACGGCCCCCCCATCCGGGCCATCACCGAGCGCTCCGCCTCGAACCAGAGCGGCTCGGAGTCCACCAGCAAGCCGTCCATGTCGAACAGCACGGCCCGCAGCTTGCCGCTCAAGTGCTGAAGTATTTCGCCTCGGGGTGATGGGCGATCAGCGCATCCGTGGACTGTTCCGGGGCCAGCTGGAACTCCTCCGACAGGCTCACGCCGATCCGTTCCGGGCGCAGCAGCCGGACGACCTTGGCCCGGTCCTCCAGGTCGGGGCAGGCGGGGTAGCCGAACGAGTAGCGGCAGCCTCGGTAGGAGACCTTGAGTATGGCGTCCAGCCCGGGGGGGTCGAACCCGGCCAGGCCGAGCTCGCCGCGGACCCGGCTGTGCCAGTACTCCGCCAGCGCCTCGGTCAGCTGCACCGAGAGACCGTGGAGCTCCAGGTAGTCGCGGTAGGCGTCCTTGGCGAACAGTTCCGCGGTCGCCTGGCTCATCCTGGTCCCGACGGTGACCAGCTGGAACGCGACAACGTCGCGTTCGCCCGAGCCGGCCGGCCGGAAGTAGTCGGCCAGGCACAGGTGGCGGTCGCGCCGCTGGCGGGGGAAGGTGAACCGCTCTCGCTCACCCCCCGCGTCGTCGAGCACGATCAGGTCGTCGCCCTCGCTGACGGCGGGGAAGTACCCGTAGACCACACCGGCCTCGACCAGCCCGTCGGTCTGGATCCGCTCCAGCCACATCCGCAGCCGGGGGCGCCCCTCCGCCTCCACCAGCTCCTCGTAGCTGGGCCCGGCTCCGCCCCGCGCGGGCCGCAGCCCCCACTGCCCCATGAACGTGGCGCGCTCGTCGAGGAAGGCGGCGTAGTCGGCGAGGGCGATGCCCTTCACCACCTGGTCGCCGGTGAACGGCGGTGTGGGCACCTGGTTGTCGGTGGCCACGTCGGACCTGGCGGGCATGTCGGTGGTCTCGGTGACCTGCAGCCGCCCCTGCGCGGTCACCCGGCGCTGGCGCAGCGCGGGCAGCTGGGCGCCCTGCTCGCCGCGCTTGACCGCCATGGCCGCGTCCATCAGCCGCAGGCCCTCGAAGGCGTCCCGGGCATAGCGCACCTGGCCGTCGAACAGCGAGGCCAGGTCCTGTTCCACGTAGGCGCGGGTGAGCGCGGCGCCGCCGAGCAGGACCGGCCACTGGCCCGCCAGGCCGCGGGAGTTCAACTCGGCCAGGTTGTCCCTCATCACGACCGTCGACTTGACCAGCAGCCCGGACATGCCGATCACGTCGGCGCCGTGCTCGGTCGCCGCGTCCACGATCGCCGACAACGGCTGCTTGATGCCGATGTTGACGACGTCGTAGCCGTTGTTGCTCAAGATGATGTCGACCAGGTTCTTCCCGATGTCGTGCACGTCCCCCTTGACCGTCGCCAGCACGATGCGGCCCTTGCCGGCCTCACCGGACCGCTCCATGTGCGGCTCGAGATAACCCACCGCCGCCTTCATCACCTCGGCGGATTGCAGGACGAACGGCAGCTGCATCTGCCCGGAGCCGAACAGGTCCCCGACGGTCTTCATCCCGTCCAGCAGGACGTCGTTCACGATCTCCAGGGCCGGCCGCTGGCCGAGCGCCTCGTCGAGATCGGCGTCCAGCCCGGCCCGCTCGCCGTCGACGATCCGGCGCTTGAGCCGGTCCCAGAGCGGCAGGCCGGCCAGTTCCGCCGCCCGGCTGGCTTTCACCGACGCCGCGTCCACGCCCGCGAAGAGATCCAGCAGCCGGGCCAGCGGGTCGTATCCCTCCCGGCGGCGGTCGTAGATCAGGTCGAGCGCGGTCTGGAGCTCGTCCCCGCCGATCCGGGCTATCGGCATGATCCGGGACGCGTGAACGATCGCCGAGTCGAGCCCGGCCCGCACGCACTCGTCGAGAAACACCGAGTTCAGCACCGCCCGCGCGGCCGGGTTCAGGCCGAACGACACGTTCGAGACCCCCAGTGTGGTCTGCACGTCGGGGTAGAGCCGCTTGACGCCGCGGATGGCCTCGATCGTCTCCAGCGCGTCCCGCCGCGTCTCCTCCTGGCCGGTGGCGATCGGGAACGTCAGGCAGTCCACGATGATGTCGGAGGTGCGCATGCCCCACGTGCCGGTGAGATCCTCGATCAGCCGGGTGGCCACCTCGATCTTCCACTCGGCGGTGCGCGCCTGCCCGCGCTCGTCGATCGTCAGCGCGATGACCGCGGCGCCGTGCTCCCTGACCAGCGGCATCATCCTGGCGATCCGGGATCCGGGGCCGTCCCCGTCCTCGTAGTTGACCGAGTTGACGACCGCCCGGCCGCCCAGCATCTCCAGGCCGGCCCTGACCACCTCGGGCTCGGTGGAGTCGATCACCAGCGGCAGCGTGGCGGCGGTGGCGAGCCGGCCGGCCACCTCGGTCATGTCCGCGGAGCCGTCCCGGCCGACGTAGTC
>Ga0081540_1000961_pt1 | contig 26017 bp, 21 predicted proteins | sample TabmetS2T1R1_FD_71024 | JGI IMG/M metagenome (GOLD analysis project Ga0081540, IMG submission 71024) | Tabebuia heterophylla rhizosphere microbial communities from the University of Puerto Rico - S2T1R1 | ecosystem: Host-associated > Plants > Roots > Rhizosphere ...
GGAGCAGATCATGCGGCTGCTGGATCATGCCGCAACCGTGGCACTTGAGGTTGCAGGCGAACAGCGGTTCCAGCTCGACGATCAGCGGAAACTTCTCTACGCGCCGAATCTTCTTCGAGATCAGGTACCAACCGATGCGGGCACTCTGCCGCATGGGAATGGCCATCAGTCCGAAACCTCCTTGGGAAGGGTGAACCGAATGTCCTCGCGGGTCACTTCACGCTCGACGACGTCAACCGGACCGAGGGCACGCAAGGTGCCGATCACTTCGTCGACGAGGTGGGGCGGCGCGGATGCGCCGGCGGTCAGGCCGATCCGGCGGGCGTTCATGATCCATTCTGGTGCGATGCTGGACGCGTCGTCGACCAGATATGCGGGCGTCCCGGCCCGCTCAGCGACCTCGACCAGCCGCTTGGAGTTCGACGAGTTCTGCGAGCCCACCACGATGACGATGTCGCAATCGTCGGCGATGGCGAGTACCGCGTGCTGGCGATTGGTGGTCGCGTAGCAGATGTCTTCCGTCGGCGGGGCCGAAAGGAGTGGGAACCGCTCGCGCAACACGTCGACGACCTGAGCAACCTCGTCAACGGCCAGGGTGGTCTGGGTCAGATAGGACACCCGCGACGGATCGTCCACGTGGACCCGCGCCGCGTCTGCGGGGGTTCGTACGAGCTGGATGTCCCCCTCGCCGAGGGTGCCCTCGGTCTCGTCATGACCGTCGTGTCCAACCAGCAGAACCGTGTCCCCCCGGGACAGGAACCGTCGCGCCTCGGTGTGGACCTTGGCAACCAGCGGGCAGGTCGCGTCCACGACGGTCAGGTTGCGCCGTTTGGCCTCCGCCCGGACGGCGGGGGCAACCCCGTGCGCCGAGAACACCACGGCCGTGTTGTCGGGCACCTCGTCCAGCTCGTCGACGAACACCGCGCCCTGCCGCTGCAGATCGGCGACGACATGCGCGTTGTGGACGATCTGCCGGCGCACGTACACCGGGCGCGGGTAGCGCCGCAAGGCCTGCTCGACGATGTCGATCGCCCGATCGACGCCGGCGCAGAACGACCGAGGACCGGCCAACACCACCGATCGCGGCCCGGCCAGGTCGGCCCACACCTTCAGCGACGGGCCGATCCGCCGCAGCACCCGCAGTGCCTTCGCCCCCGCGCCCACCGTGCGCAATCGACCCAGCGGGGTGTACGCGGTGTCCACGATCACGCGCACGACCGCCACCGGCAGGTCCCGGGTTGGCAGCGCGCGCACGACCGCCGAAGACTCCATATCGACCGCGAGCGCCCCGGTACGCGCCAACCGCTCGCGCTCCGGCCCGGTGACGATGTGATCCGTACTCACCATCGGCCCGATGTGCACTCGCAGGCCCTGTTGGCGTAACGCCGCCACCAGTGGCGCGGCAGCGCGCAAGACAGTGCGCCCGATGTCGTCGCGCACCTCACTCGCCACTACCACGTCCCCGGCGCGCAGCTCCGGGCTGACGCCGCCGCCAACCCCGGCCACCACAACCGCATCCGGAGCCAGCGCCGCCATTCGAGGCACCCAGGCCTGCACCCGTTTCATGCCCATGCCGCACCGCTCGACCAGCGCGCCCGGCACCTGCCCGGACAAAGCCGCGTACTCCGTGCGCAGCGCGGTCACGACCAGCAGCTCGCTCATTCGCCAACCTCTTCGCACAAGCGCTCATACCCCCCGCGAAGGCGCTGCGCGTCTCCCCGCTCACTCACCCCGTTGATCACCCCGAACCGGCGAGCGTAGCGGCCTAAAGCGCTGACGGGAAATAGATGTCGATACATCTCATAGTTGATATAGAAGGCGCCGGGAAAACCGGTGCCGGTGTACAGCGATTCTGCCCACCCGCCGTTCTCCTGCTGGGTATCCACCAGCCATCGGATCCCGCGGTCGACCGACTCGCTCTCATCGCCCGCGGCCAGCAGAGCAAGCAACGCCCACGCGGTCTGAGAAGCCGTGGACGCGCCCTGTCCTCGCCACGATGCGTCGTCGTAGGAGCGCAGGTCTTCCCCCCATCCGCCGTCGAAGTTCTGCACCCCGTGCAGCCAGCGAACTGCCCGTCTCACCGGCACCGAATCCGGATGGATTCCGGCGGCGACCAACGCCGGAACGGCGGCGCCGGTGCCGTAGATGTAATTCGCACCCCATCGGCCGAACCACGAGCCATCCGGCTCCTGGGCGTCCAGGAGCCAGCGCATGCCATCCTGGGCCGCGTCGGTATGCGCCAGACCCCGCGCGGCGAGCATCTCGACAACATGCGCGGTCACGTCGGCCGATGGCGGGTCGATGACGGCGCCGAAATCGCAGAACGGCAGTCTCTCGATAAGCCGCCGGGTGTTGTCGACATCGAAAGCGGCCCAGCCACCGTCGGATGACCGCATGCCGACGGCCCACGCGACGCCGCGCTCGATCGCAGCTGCGGCGGGCACCGTCGAATCGAGCCGGTCGAGCGCCAAAACGACTTCCGCTGTGTCGTCGACGTCGGGGTAGCCGTCATTGGCGAACTCGAACGCCCACCCGCCCGGTGGGAGGTCCGGTCTGCGCACGGACCAGTCCCCACGGACCCGGATCTCCTCGCCCAGCAGCCATTCCGCCGCGCGGCGGAGCGCGGGGTCATCGGCCGGGACGCCGGCATCAGCAAGCGCGATAACCGCCAAGCAGGTGTCCCAAACCGGGGATTGGCACGCCTCGAGGCGCCGCACGACGCCGGCCGGCGTCTGCTCGTGGACGAGGAAGCCTTCCAATCCCTGGATGGCGGCCGCCAACACGGGATGGTCAAGGGGGTAGCCGAGCAGATGGAGGGCCAGGATCGAGTACACCCACGGCGGCTGAATCCCGCCCCACCCGCCATCGGCCTCCTGCCGGGCGATGATCCACTCGGCGGCGCGGTGCAGCACCGCTGCTCGCCCCGGCTTCACCCGCGAGCGCTCATAGCGGTACAGCACGCGGTCCAGCAGCTGAAAAGCGCGGGCCACACTGCGCGTTGGGGCTCGACGACGCTCGGCTGGCAGTGCCCCGGTACGCAGCTCGGCGACCGTGAACGGCAGCGGGCGCACCGGGCGCAACGACGCGACTACGGTGATCGGGACGACGGACTGGCGGGCCCAACAGCCCCAGTCGTAGAGATTGAGCGGCAGCCACCGCGGTAGCAGCACGATCTCGGGCGGCATGGTCGGCAGCTCATCCCACGACCACTCACCGAACAACGCGAGCCAGATCCGCGTGAACACTCGCGTGGACTCCAGGCCGCCGCGGTCGCGGATCCACTCCCGGGCCGAAACGAGATGGCGATCGTCAATGGCATCGCCGGCCAGGCGAAGCGCGACGTAGGCCTCGACCGTCGTCGACAGATCGGCCGGGCCGCCCTCGAAGTTCGCCCACGTACCGTCAGCCCGCTGCTGCGAGCGGATCCAGCGTGCGGCTTGCTCGAGCTCGTCCGTCCGCAAAATGCCTAAGAACTGCCGCAGCAGCAAGTCCTCGGCGTCCATCGTGACGTTCGTGCGCAGCTCACCCTTCCACCAGCCCGCGGGGTTCTGTCGTCCGAGCACGTATTCCTGGGCACGCTTCAGCGCCTCGCCCACGTCGTTGTGGTCGAGGGCTGGTCCCAGCTCCGTCGTCACTGTGATGGCTTCCAGTTGTTAATGATCGCGCTCGACAACGTATCGCGCTAACGTCACAAGATCGTGTAGGGCAGCGCTGGGCAACGACGCGTCCTCGAGGGCGGCCAGGGCGGCCCCCAGCCGCCGGTCTGCCTCGCGGGCGGCCCAGTCCAAGCCCCCCGCCTCCGTGATCAGGTCCGTGGCGAGCCGCACCTCCTCCTCAGAATCGGGCCGACCATCCCCGAGCAGTGCGGCCAGCCGCCGGCCGGCGTTCGTTCGCGACGTCAAGGCGGCGACGACCGGCGCACTGCGCTTTCCCGCGCGAACGTCGGAAGACGACGACTTCCCGGTGATTACCGGGTCCCCGGTAATGCCGAGGATGTCGTCTACCAGTTGGAACGCCATGCCCAATTCGGCGCCATAGCGCCACAGCGCGTTGACGAGTTGATCCCGGCCGCGCACCGCCGCCGCACCGATCGCCGCTGAGCAGGCGAGAAGCGCACCGGTTTTGCCCGCCTCCATGTGCAAGCACGCTGCGAGATCAACCGCCGCGGATCCCTCGAACGCCAGATCATCGGACTGCCCGCTGATCAGTTGGTGCACCGCTTCGGTCAGGCACGGCAAGGCCCGCACCCCGGCCTCGCCGTGGGATAGCAACACATCGAACGCGAGCGTGAGCATGGCGTTGCCGGCCAAGATCGCCTGACCGTCGCCGAATACCACCCACCCGGTCGGCCGGTGTCGCCGTTCCAGGTCGCGGTCCATGACATCGTCGTGCAGCAGCGAGAAGTTGTGGACGAGCTCCACCGCGACGGCCGGAGGCACCCCGTCAGCGATCGTGCCGCCTGCTGCTTCCGCACTGATGATCGCGAGGGTGGGCCGGAGCGCCTTGCCGCCCCCGTGTTCGATCGGATTGCCGAACTCGTCGTTCCAATCGAGCTGATAGCCCGCCACAAGCGCCATACGTGGCTCTAGCTGGGCGACGGCAGCGCCCAGCGCCGGAATGACCACTTCTCGGGCCCGGCCGATGGCGGTGGGAATCGAACGCGTCACGCGGCCAGCTCCGATCGGCGAGTGCCGGCGGCAGCGAGCACACCGTCCGCAGCGGCCAGCCCACTTCGTACCGCACTTTCCATCGTGTCCGGCCATCCGGTGTCAGTCCAGGCGCCGGCAAGCCACAGCCCGTCGATGCCGGTGTTCGCCGGTGGGCGCCGAGACGCGCTGCCGGCGGCCTGGCGAAATGTCGCGCGGCGTTCTCGCGTCACGAACGCGTCGACGACCGTGGCGCGGGTGGCGGCCGGCAGCAGGTCAGCTAGCGCGGCGACGTATCGCACCTGCAAGGACCGGCTGGGTTCGTCAACGATCCCGTCAGCCGCCGACACGGTAATCGCCAGGTATTGCCCCTGCTTGAGCCCGGACGTATCCGTCCGGTCGAAGAACCATTGCACCGGCGAGCGCACCGCGGCAGCGAAGGGCAAGTCGGTGACCCGACGGTCGTAGATGACGTGCACGTTGACGATCGCGCTGGAGCCGAGGTCCGCTGCGGCGGCAGCCGACGTCTCGGCCAGAACTGGTGCCGCCGGAAATGCCTCGTAATGGGGTACCGCGAGAACGACCGCGTCGGCCACGAGCCGGCGGGAACCGTCCCGAGTTCGGGCCGCGACGCTCATCCCGGCGTCGACGGGCTCGACCCGTTCCACTCGATGGGCGAGCAGTACCTCGACGCCGGCAGCGGCCAGTGCCCGGGCCGCGCCGTCGGAGTGCAGCGCGCCGAGCGGCGTGGCCGCGTAGCCAACGTCCGACGCCGGCGCGTGGTCGAGCAGGCCGGTGCGGAACACCTTGGCCGCAAGGGCAAGCGACGCCTCGTCCGGGTTCAGGTTGAGCGTCGCCGTACCGACGACACCCCAAAGCGTGGTGATGATCGCGTCGGTCTGCCCGTGATCGCGAAGAAACGCGCCCAGGGTCTGCGCGTCAAGCGCCCCGTTCGCAGGGTCGAGCCGGCGCAACGCGAGCGCGCCGCCAACTGCCCGCGCCCTCTCGCTCACCGACAGCAGGCGGTATCCGGCCAGGGCGGCCGAGAGATGCAGCGGGGCTGGCACGCCCGGTAGCCGGGACAGCTTCGCACTGCGACCGCCCGGCGCCAGGATGGGAATGGATAGTCTGGGCTGAAGCACAACGTTGTCCTCGCCGTCGAGGCGGCGAACCAGCCCGCGGTACGCCTCGCAACAGCGCAGGAACACGTGCTGGCCGTTGTCGATCGACAGATCGCCCCGCCGGAAGGAGAACGCAGCTCCACCTAGTCGCGGGCGTCCTTCGACGAGCTGAACCGTTGCGCCCGCATCGGCTAACCGCAGTGCCGCTCCGATCCCCGCGAGCCCGCCTCCGACAACGATGGCGCTGGTGCTCATGGCGAGTTCCTCCGCGCCATTGCCCGGATCGCCACCCGCAGCTTGTCCCGCGTCGGCAGAGCGGCTCGTCCTCGCATCACGATGGTGGGGTCGGCGGCGATGCGGCTCTGCAGTTCTCGATAGATGCCAGCCATCGCTCCCGCGCAAGCGGCGCTCCGCCAGTCCAGCATCGGCAGCAGCCGCAAGCCCTCGTCGTAACGCCCGGCGGCCCGGGCGGCCTCGAACCGGACGAGTTCCGCGAGCTGGCCGTCCTGCGGGTCGAGCGAGCCGTCGTCCGTCGTCCGCAGCTCGACGCCAAACAGCTCGAGATCCTTCGTGGGCAGATACACCCGCCCGGCGGCGAGATCTTCCCGGATATCCCGCAGGATGTTGGTGAGCTGCAACGCGACACCCAGCGTATTAGCCAGCCGTTTCGCCTCGGCGACGTCCTCGCCGCGCAGCGGTGGGTCGAACACGCCAAGCGAGAGCCGACCAATCGATCCGGCGACACAACGGCAATAGTCGATGAGTTCCGTCAGATCGCGGTAACTGCGGTGGGTCACGTCCATCTCGCAGCCGTCAACGAGTTCATCGAAGGCGTCGAGAGGAATGGGCAGGACGGTGGCCGCGTGGGCGAGGGCCACCTGCACCGGGTCGTCTGGGTCGTCCGGATTGGTTGCGGCGCGTCGCGCCGCCTTCAGTTCCGCCAGCTTGTGCTCGTCGGACAACTGGCCATCGCCGATATCGTCTATGCGCCGAGCCATCGCGTACACGGCTGACAATGCGCGCCGTTTGGTGCCGGGCAGCAGCCGGATGCCCCACGCGAAGTTGCGCGCTTGCTCGCCGGTGATCTGCTCGCATGTGAGATACGCGGCAGCGATATCAGCCGGCAGAGTTGCGCCGCCGGTCACCGGGCGACCAGCAACGGCAGCGTGTGACGCACGGTTCGCCGCTTCGTCGGTTTGACCGCTGCCGCGAGAACCTCGTAGTCGGCCTCGCGCAACGCGTCTGCAGTCGCGCGGCCGCCGGCGACGTAGCCGGCTACGGCGATCCTCGACCATCCCCACAACCGAGCGACGAGCGCGTCGCCGGTTTCGAGCATCGTCCAGGCCCGACGAACCTGGCGGCCGATTACTCGGCGCAGTGCCGGACTCGCGACGGCCGAGCGCAACGCGGCCCCACCGACGCCTTGCTCCCGGAGGTCCTCCCCGGGCAGGTACACCCGCCCCGCCCGCGCGTCCTCCCCTACGTCCTGGCAGTGCTCGAGCACTTGCAGCGCGTTACAGACGATGTCGGAGTCGGCGATGTTCTGCGTGGTGGCGCGCCCCGCGATGTGCAGCACGATCTGACCGATCGGCGCGGCTGAGTACTGGCAGTAGCCAAGCAGATCTTCGAACGTGGCATATCCGCGGATCGTCTGGTCCATGCGATTGGCTTGGATCAGGTCGAGCAGTGGTTGCGCCGGCAGGCCATCGGCGACCAAGCCCGCGAGACCCGTCACCGGCGCTAGCCGAGCGGCGCCGGTCCACAGCGCGCGAACGTCAGCCTCGACCGCGTCCAGCAAAGCCAGCCGATCGCCCACCGCAGCGTCACCAACGTCATCGACGAAGCGCGCGTAGCGGTAGGTGTGCATGAGCTTTTCGCGAGCACGATGCGGCAGAATCCGCAGTGCTACGGGGAAGTTCTCGGCCGTTGCCTGGGATTCGGCCTGGTCGGCGAGATCGTCGAGCACGCGTCGCTGTTCCGGCGACGCCTCGGCCGGCGAGCCACGTCGGATCACGGCGTCGTCCTGTCCATCCCTCTTCCGGTCAAACCCAATGTCGGTACTCCCTAAGCTTAGGTGCGAGAACGCACCACGTTTCGGCGGCGTCGGACGCCGCGGACCATCGTAGGTGCGCGGCCGTGACCGGACGAGTGGGGACGGATCGTGGATCAGTTCGATGTGACTGAGGTGTTGCGGCAGCGCGGCGGGGAACGTTACGCGTTGCAGCAGAAGTATCTCAACCCCCAGCTAGGACGCATGCTGCACACGATCGGGTTCGATCAGTTCTACACACGCGCCTCCGGGGCCTACCTCTACAACGCGGACGGCCGCGAATACCTCGATATGCTCGCTGGCTTCGGCGTATTCGCGCTAGGGCGCCACCATCCGGTCGTCCGTCAGGCCATACACGATGTCATCAACGCAGATCTCGCCGACCTGACCCAGTTCGACGCGCCGCCGCTGGCCGGCGTGCTCGCCGAGCGGCTGCTGGCCACAACGCCGCACCTGGATCGGGTTTACTTCGGTAACAGCGGCACGGAGGCTATCGAGGCGGCGCTGAAATTCGCCCGTTATGCGACCGGCCGTCGGCGCATCGTCTACTGCGACCACGCGTTCCACGGGTTGACCGCGGGTTCGCTCTCGGTCAACGGAGCCAATGAATTTCGGCACGGGTTCAACCCGCTCCTTCCCGACACGATGATCCCGTTCGGGGACATCGATCGGCTGCGCCAGGAACTGGCCAAGGGCGACGTCGCCGGATTCCTGATCGAACCCATTCAAGGCAAGGGTGTGGCGGTGAGCCCGCCGGGGTTTCTGCCCGCCGCGGCGGAGTTGCTGGCCAATCACAAGGCCCTGCTGATCGCCGACGAGGTGCAATGTGGGCTGGGGCGCACGGGCGACTTCTATGCGTATGACCACGAGTCCGTGCGGCCGGATCTGGTCGCGGTTGCCAAAGCATTGTCGGGCGGCTACGTGCCGGTCGGGGCGACGCTCGGCCGGGACTGGATATTTCAGAAGGTCTACTCGTCGATGGACCGGGTGCTCGTCCACGACTCGACCTTCGGCTCAAACGCCCAGGCCATGGCCGCCGGGCTCGCCACCCTGCACGTCTTCGAACAGGACGCCGTGGTAGCCAACGCCCGAAAGATGGGTGACCTCCTGCAGTCACGGTTGACCGAGCTGATCGATCGATATGAGCTGATCGCCGATGTCCGTGGTCGCGGCCTGATGATCGGTATCGAGTTCGGCCGCCCCTCGTCCTGGCGCTTGCGGGCATCCTGGATGGCGCTGCAGGCGGCCCGCAAAGGCCTGTTCGCCCAGCTGATCGTGCACTCGCTGTATCACAAGCACGGCATCCTCACCCAGGTCTCGGGCGACCACCTGGAGGTGATCAAGCTCATCCCGCCGCTGATCCTCGGCGAGGCCGAGGTGGATCGCTTCCTCACCGCGTTCGTGTCGGTGATGGACGAGGCCCATGCCGGCAACGCGATGATCTGGGATTTCGGCAAGTCCCTGATCAAAACGCAAATCGGGGACAGAAATGCTCGCTAGGCGAGCAGATCCGTCCCCGATTGCTAACGGCGGCGGCTACCGGTAGTCGTCGTATCCGTAGTCGTCCAGCGGTACTGCCGGACCCAGTGTGGCGTTGGCGTTGCCGAACCCGTAGTAGTCGCTCTCGTCGTATCCGACCATGGAGAACGCGGCCGCGCGGGCCTCCTCGGTCGGGTTGACCTCGACGTTGCGGTACCGGGCGATGCCGGTACCGGCCGGGATCAACTTGCCGATGATCACATTCTCCTTCAGGCCCACGAGCGAGTCGCTCTTCGCCGAGATCGCCGCGTCGGTGAGCACCCGGGTCGTCTCCTGGAACGATGCCGCCGACAACCACGACTCGGTGGCGAGCGATGCCTTGGTGATGCCCATGAGCACCGGCCGGCCGGACGCGGGCTCGTGACTCTCGGCCACGACTCGCCGGTTCTCCGACTCGAACGCCGACCGCTCCACCAGCGAACCGGGCAGGAACTCGGTCGCACCGGAGTCAATCACCGTGATGCGCTTGAGCATCTGCCGGACGATGACCTCGATGTGCTTGTCGTGGATCGCGACGCCCTGGCTGCGGTAGACCTCCTGGACCTCGCGAACGAGGTGCAGCTGCACTTCCCGCGGGCCCATGATCCGCAGCACATCGTGCGGATTCACCGCACCGGCGACGAGCTGCTGACCAACCTCGACGCCGTCACCATCGTTGACCAGGAGCCGGGCGCGACGGGAGATCGGATACTCCTTCTCCTCCGCGCCGTCGTCTGGGGTGATGACGATGCGACGGGTCGAGCCCTTCGTGCCATCAGATTCCTCGACCCGCACCCGTCCGGCGGCCTCGCTGATCGGGGACATGCCCTTGGGCACGCGGGCCTCGAACAGCTCGCCGACGCGAGGCAGACCGTGCGTGATGTCCTCGCCGGCGATACCGCCGGTGTGGAATGTCCGCATGGTCAGCTGGGTACCTGGCTCGCCGATGGACTGCGCGGCGATGATGCCGACGGCCTCGCCGACGTCCACGAGCTTGCCCGACGCCAAGGACCGGCCGTAGCAGATCGCGCAGGTTCCCAGCGCCGACTCGCAGGTCAGCACGGAGCGCACGCGTACCTGGGACACACCCCGTGCGATGAGGTCGTCGATCAGAATGTCACCGAGATCCGCACCGGCCGCGGCCACGGTGGCGCCGTCGACGACCACGTCCTCGGCCAGGACCCGCGCGTACACCGAGGTCTCTACGTGCACGTCCTTGACCAGGGTGCCGTTGGCGGCGGGATGTGCGATCGGGAGCATGACTCCGCGATCGGTTCCGCAGTCCTCTTCCCGGATGATCACGTCCTGTGAGACGTCCACGAGCCGCCGAGTCAGATAGCCGGAGTCGGCTGTACGCAGTGCCGTGTCGGCGAGACCCTTGCGGGCACCGTGCGTGGCGATGAAGTACTCCAGCACTGACAGGCCCTCGCGGAAGTTCGCCTTGATCGGCCGCGGGATGATCTCGCCCTTAGGGTTCGCGACCAAGCCACGCATGCCGGCGATCTGCCGCATCTGCATCATGTTCCCCCGGGCACCCGAGTTGACCATGATGTAGACGGTGTTGGTCTTGGGGAAGTTGTTCTCCATTTCCTTGGCAACCTCGCTGGTCGCCTTGGTCCATACCTCCACCAGTTCCTGACGCCGCTCCTCTTCGGTGATCACGCCGCGCAGGTACTGCTTCTCGATCTTCTCCGCGTCCTTCTCGTACCGGTCGAGAATCTCGGCCTTGTTCGGTGGCGTGACGACGTCGTCGATCGCGATCGTGATGCCGGAACGGGTCGCCCAGTAGAAGCCGGCCGCCTTGAGCGCGTCCAGGGTCGAGGCGACCTCGACCTTCGGGTATCGCTCGGCCAGGTCGTTGACGATCTGCCCGAGCTCCTTCTTCGTCACCTCGTAATTGACGAACCGGTAGTCGGCCGGCAGCGCCTCGTTGAACAGGCAGCGGCCAAGCGTGGTCTCCACCACGAGCGGCTCCCCCGGCTGCCATCCCTCCGGCGCCACCCAGGGCTCGCCTTTCGCGCCGTTGTCGACCACGGCGACACCCGTCAGCCGGATCTTGGCTGGGGCCTGCAAGCCGAGCGTCCGGCCGTCGCGGGCCATGATCGCCTCGGCCTCGGACGAGAACACCCGACCGGCACCCTCCTGATCCGGTCGAAGCGCGGTCAGGTGGTAGAGGCCCAGGATCATGTCCTGAGTTGGCATGGTCACCGGACGACCGTCGGCCGGCTTGAGGATGTTGTTCGTCGAGAGCATGAGCACGCGGGCCTCGGCCTGCGCCTCGGCGGACAGGGGCAGGTGCACCGCCATCTGGTCGCCGTCGAAGTCAGCGTTGAACGCCGTGCAGACGAGGGGATGGATCTGAATCGCCTTGCCCTCGACCAGCTGCGGCTCGAACGCCTGGATGCCGAGCCGGTGCAGCGTCGGAGCGCGGTTCAGTAGCACGGGGTGCTCGCTGATGACCTCTTCGAGAACGTCCCACACGACCGGGCGGGCCCGCTCGACCATGCGCTTGGCGGACTTGATGTTCTGCGCGTGCGACAGGTCGACCAGCCGCTTCATCACGAACGGCTTGAACAGCTCGAGCGCCATGCCCTTGGGCAGGCCGCACTGGTGCAGCTTGAGCTGCGGCCCGACGATGATCACCGAACGTCCGGAGTAGTCGACGCGCTTGCCGAGCAGGTTCTGACGGAACCGGCCCTGCTTGCCCTTCAACAGGTCGGACAGCGACTTCAGCGGGCGGTTGCCCGGCCCCGTGACCGGGCGGCCGCGGCGGCCATTGTCGAACAGCGCATCCACGGACTCCTGCAACATCCGCTTCTCGTTGTTAACGATGATCTCCGGCGCGCCCAGATCGATGAGCCGCTTCAACCGGTTGTTGCGGTTGATCACGCGGCGGTACAGGTCATTCAGGTCCGACGTCGCGAACCGGCCACCGTCGAGCTGCACCATCGGGCGCAGGTCCGGCGGGATCACCGGAACGCAATCGAGCACCATGCCCAGCGGCGAGTTGGTGGTGTTCAGGAACGACGCGACGACCTTCAACCGCTTGAGGGCCCGGAGCTTCTTCTGCCCCTTGCCTGTGCGAATCGTCTCGCGCAGCGTCTCCGCCTCAGCTTCCAGGTCGAAGCTCTGCAGCAGCGTCTGGAGCGCCTCAGCGCCCATGCCGCCCTCGAAGTACTCGCCGAACCGATCGCGCAGCTCCCGATAAAGCATCTCGTCGCTGATCAGCTGCTTGACATCGAGCTTGCGGAACGTGTCCAGCACCTCGTCTAGCCGGTCGATCTCGCGCTGGGCCCGGTCACGAATCTGGCGCATTTCGCGGTCGCCGCCCTCGCGGACTTTGCGCCGCACATCACTCTTGGCGCCCTCAGCCTCGAGTTCGGCCAGGTCGGTCTCGAGCTTCTTCGCCCGGGCCTCGATCTCAGCGTCGCGCTTCTTCTCCAGCGTCGACTTCTCCGCGCTGACCTCCGCCTCGAGCGTGGGCAGGTCGCGGTGCCGCTCCTCGTCGTTCACCGAGGTGATCAAGTATGCCGCGAAGTAGATGATCTTCTCGAGGTCCTTCGGCGCTAGGTCGAGCAGGTAGCCCAGCCGGGACGGGACACCCTTGAAGTACCAGATGTGGGTAACCGGCGCGGCGAGCTCGATGTGGCCCATCCGCTCGCGCCGTACCTTCGCCCGGGTGACCTCAACACCGCACCGCTCGCAGATGATCCCCTTGAAGCGCACTCGCTTGTACTTGCCGCAGTAGCACTCCCAGTCCCGAGTGGGACCGAAGATCTTCTCGCAGAACAGGCCATCCTTCTCCGGCTTCAGCGTCCGGTAGTTGATGGTCTCAGGCTTCTTGACCTCACCATGACTCCACTGGCGGATGTCGTCAGCCGTTGCCAGACCGATCCGTAGCTCGTCGAACACATTGACGTCGAGCAACTTTGTCCTTCTCTCTTTGGTACTTCTTGGGTGCGAAGCGGGGCTTCGCTGCCTATACCTCTTCGACCGAGCTCGGCTCGCGCCGCGACAGGTCGATTCCAAGTTCCTCGGCGGCGCGGAAGAAGTCGTCGTCGTTGTCTCGCATCTCGACGGCGACACCGTCGGACGAGAGCACCTCGACGTTCAGGCACAACGACTGCAGCTCCTTCAGGAGCACCTTGAACGACTCGGGGATACCCGGCTCCGGGATGTTCTCCCCCTTCACAATCGCCTCGTACACCTTGACGCGACCGTTGATGTCGTCGGACTTGATCGTCAGCAGCTCCTGCAGCGCGTACGCCGCGCCGTAGGCCTGCATCGCCCAGCACTCCATCTCGCCGAAGCGCTGGCCACCGAACTGGGCTTTTCCGCCCAGTGGTTGCTGAGTGATCATCGAGTACGGGCCGGTCGAGCGGGCGTGAATCTTGTCGTCGACCAGATGCAGCAACTTGAGGATGTAGACGTACCCGACGCTCACGGGCTCCGGGAACGGCTCTCCAGACCGACCGTCGAGCAGCCTCGCCTTGCCAGTAGCTCCGATCAGCTGCTCACCGTCCCGAGTGGCATGGGTGGATGCCAGCAGGCCGGTGATCTCCGTTTCCCGAGCGCCGTCGAACACCGGCGTCGCGACCTTGGTGCCGGGCGCGCCGGAGTGCGCGTCCTCGGGCAGGCGGGCCGCCCACTCGGGATTGCCCTTGATCTCCCAACCGGTACGGGCCACCCAGCCGAGGTGCGTCTCGAGCACCTGGCCGACATTCATTCGGCTCGGCACACCGAGGGGGTTGAGCACAACGTCGACCGGGGTGCCGTCTTGCAGGAACGGCATGTCCTCCGGCGGCAGGATTTTGGCGATCACGCCCTTGTTGCCGTGCCGGCCGGCGAGCTTGTCGCCGTCCTGGATCTTGCGCTTCTGGGCGATGTAGACCCGCACGAGTTCGTTGACACCCGGCGCCAGCTCGTCGCCGTCCTCACGGCTGAACACGCGAACGCCGATGACCTTGCCGGACTCGCCGTGTGGCACCTTCATCGAGGTGTCGCGTACTTCGCGGGCCTTCTCGCCGAAGATCGCGCGGAGCAGCCGCTCTTCCGGCGTCAGCTCCGTCTCGCCCTTCGGCGTGACCTTGCCGACCAGCACGTCGCCGTCGCGGACATCCGCGCCGATGCGCACGATGCCCCGCTCATCGAGCTCGGCGAGGACTTCCTCGGACACATTCGGGATGTCCCGGGTGATTTCCTCGGCACCCAGCTTCGTGTCTCGCGCGTCGACCTCGTGCTCCTCGATGTGGATCGACGTCAGCACATCGTCTTGCACGAGGCGCTGGTTGAGGATGATCGCGTCTTCGTAGTTGTGGCCTTCCCACGGCATGAACGCCACCAGCAGGTTCTTGCCGAGCGCCATCTCGCCGTGGTCGGTGGATGGCCCGTCCGCGATAACCTGGCCGGCCTCGACGCGGTCTCCCTCGTTGACGATCGGCTTCTGGTTGAAGCTCGTGCCCTGGTTCGATCGGGCGAACTTGGCCATCCGGTACGTATTGCGTGTGCCGTCATCGGCCATGATCGTGATGTAGTCAGCGGACAGTTCCTCGACTACTCCGGGCTTGTCCGCGACGACGACATCGGACGCGTCGACTGCGGCCCGCAACTCCATGCCGGTGCCCACCAGGGGCGCCTCGCTGCGCAGCAGCGGAACGGCCTGGCGCTGCATGTTGGCGCCCATCAGCGCCCGGTTGGCGTCGTCGTGCTCGAGGAACGGGATCATCGCCGACGCGACGGACACCATCTGCCGCGGCGACACGTCCATGTAGTCGACCTCGTCCCCGGGGATCAGGTCGACCTCGCCGCCCTTCTTGCGGACCAGAACACGGGATTCGGTGAACCGGCCCTGCGCGTCGATGGTCGCGTTGGCCTGCGCGATGACGTGCCGGTCTTCCTCGTCCGCCGACAAGTAGTCGATCGTGTCGGTGACCCGGCCGTTCTCGACCTTGCGGTAGGGCGTCTCGACGAAACCGAACGAGTTGACGCGGCCGTAGGACGACAGCGACCCGATCAGGCCGATATTGGGGCCTTCTGGCGTCTCGATCGGGCACATCCGGCCGTAGTGGCTCGGGTGCACGTCGCGGACCTCCATACCCGCGCGGTCGCGGGACAGCCCGCCCGGCCCCAGCGCTGACAACCGCCGCTTGTGGGTCAGCCCGGCGAGCGGGTTGGTCTGGTCCATGAACTGCGACAGCTGCGAAGTGCCGAAGAACTCCTTGATCGACGCCACCACGGGTCGGATGTTGATCAGCGTCTGCGGGGTGATCGCCTCGACGTCCTGGGTCGTCATCCGCTCCCGGACAACCCGTTCCATGCGCGACAGGCCGACGCGGATCTGGTTCTGGATCAACTCCCCGACTGTCCGCAGCCGGCGGTTGCCGAAGTGGTCGATGTCGTCGGTCTCGTAGCCCTCTTCGCCGGCGTGCAGCCGGATGAGGTACTCGATGGTCCGGACGATGTCGTCCTCGGTCAAAGTGCCGTGCGAGATCGGCTGGGTTGAGCCGATCTTCTTGTTCGCCTTGTACCGGCCCACCTTGGCCAAGTCGTATCGCTTGGGGTTGAAGAACAGGTTCTCCAACAGGGCCTGCGCGCTCTCGCGCGTCGGCGGCTCACCCGGACGGAGCTTGCGGTAGATGTCAAGCAGCGCCTCGTCCGTGGTCGCGATGTGGTCCTTCTCGAGCGTGGCGAGGAGCGTCTCCGACCAGCCGAAGTGCTCCCGGATGCGATCTGAGCTCCACCCGAGGGCCTTGAGCAGCACTGTGACCGGCTGGCGACGCTTGCGGTCAATACGCACGCCGACCGTCGAACGCTTGTCGACGTCGAACTCCAGCCAGGCGCCGCGACCCGGGATGACCTTGACGCTGTAGACGTCGACATCGGAGGTCTTGTCCAGCGTCCGGTCGAAGTACACGCCCGGCGAGCGGACGAGCTGGCTCACGACGACCCGCTCGGTGCCGTTGATGATGAACGTGCCCTTGGGCGTCATCACCGGAAAGTCGCCCATGAACACCGTCTGGCTCTTGATCTCGCCGGTGGTGTTGTTCGTGAACTCGGCCGTGACGAACAGCGGAGCCGCGTAGGTCATGTCCTTGTCCTTGCACTCCTCGATCGACGCCTTGACGTCCTCGAAGCGTGGGTTGGAGAAGGAGAGGCTCATCGAGCCAGAGAAGTCCTCGATGGGAGAGATCTCGCCGAGGATCTCCTCGAGGCCTGATTGTGGGTCGGCGACGCCTTCGGCGGCTACGCGAGATCGCCACCGGTCATTACCGACCAGCCAGTCGAATGATTCGGTTTGCAGCGCGAGGAGGTTCGGCACCTCCAGCGGCTCCCGGATCTTGGCGAAGGAGGTCCGGGTGGGCGAGCCCGGGATCCCGAATTCCTTCTCTTCTACAGCAGTGGACTTACCGGAGCGGGAGGATGCCAAGACTCGTCCTTCCGAGGACACAAGTGAGACTACGGAGGCTACCTTCGGGCATCACGAAGTGAGCCCTTCACGGGCCGCAGAGGTGTCAGAAGGCAGCGCAACATCCAAGAGTAACAAAGTTAGGCATGCCAAGCAAGGCCTCACCCTCCGGGGGCCTAGATCCTGCGTCGCCCGCCGCTCCGCTGCCTTCCGGGAGGCTTGCGCGGGCTGATCGCAGGTGCGTGGAAACTGTGCCTCGCTGGCGGCCTGCCGTCAAGCGGTTCGGCAAACCTGCCCGGCCGGCCACAGCAGATATACATGATGATATCGGGCATTTCCGGCGATACGCGGTCGCTTTCTTCTCGGCTTCGCTGGGCTGTTCGACCGCCGACCATGTCAAGTGTCGGGGCCGAACAACCCCACGAACGCCGCAGCTATTTGAGCGTGACAGTGGCGCCGGCACCCTCCAAGGCCTCCTTGGCCTTGTCGGCGGCCTCCTTGTTGACCTTCTCGAGGACTGGCTTGGGCGCGCTGTCAACAAGATCCTTGGCCTCCTTCAGGCCCAGGCTGGTGAGCGTGCGGACCTCCTTGATGACCTGGATCTTCTTCTCGCCCGCGGCCTCGAGGATCACGTCGAATTCGTCCTTCTCCTCCTCGACCTCGGCCGGAGCCGCGGGGCCGCCCGGTGCAGCCTGAACGACGGCGGCCGGCGCGGCGGCGGTGACGTCGAAGGTCTCTTCGAACTGCTTCACGAAGTCCGACAGCTCGAGCAAGGTCATTTCCTTGAACGCGCCGAGCAGCTCGTCGGTGCTGAGCTTCGCCATGATGTGGCGTCCTTTCTGTATCTCGCCGGATAAGCCGGCAGGTGGGTCAGTCGGTTATTCCGCCGGCTCGGCGGCGGTTTCGGGATCCGGCTGGGCTTCGGTAGCAGGTGCGGGAGCGCCCGCTGCCTGCTTGTCCTCCAGAGCCTTCGCCAGGCGAGCCATCTGGGAAAGTGGCGCTTGGAAGAGCGCGGCCGCGCGACTCGGCAGCGCCTTCATCGCCCCGGCGAGCCGCGCGAGCAAGACCTCTCGCGACTCCAGGTCGGCAATCCGCGCGACCTCGGCGGCGCTGAGCGCCTTCCCCTCCAGCACGCCGCCCTTGATCACCAACAGTGGATTGGCCCGCGCGAAATCCCGCAGGCCTTTCGCGGCGACGACAGGGTCACCGGTCACGAAAGCGATGGCGGTCGGGCCGACGAGCAAGCTCTCGTCGAGTCCGACGCCAGCATTCTCGGCGGCCCGCTTGGTCAGCGTGTTCTTGACGATGGCGTAGGTGGCGTCGTCGCCCAGGGCCCGGCGCAGATCGGTGACCTGCTTCACGGTGAGGCCGCGGTACTCGGTGATCAGCGCGGCGGATGCTTGGCTGAACTTCTCGGCGATCTCGTTAACCGCGGCGACCTTCTCGGCGTTCGGCATGATTCCTCCTCTCGGTGTCTCGGGCTGGACACACCGAGGGAGACGAGAAACGCCCCGGCGCAGGGCACGGGGCGGCAGAGCCGATCCGTCCTACCTGCGCGGGCCGCTCCGGCGCTCCGGAGGTGTTCAGTCGCGTACGCGTACGCGACGACCAGCGGTCTTTGGTCGAACTGCGGTAATGGTACGCACCAGGCAGACCGGCAGCCAATTGCTTCTGGGCAACGCGCCAGCTGGCCTGCTCAGGCCGAGGTGCTGACGTCCTCGAGCATGTTCCGGGTGCGATTGGCGTCCACCGGGATGCCCGGGCCCATCGTGGTGGCGAAGGTGACCTTCTTCAGGTATCTCCCCTTCGCCGCCGATGGCTTCGAGCGGATGACCTCTTCAAGGGCTGCTGCGTAGTTCTCTACCAGCTGCTTCGCGCTGAACGAGGTCTTTCCGATCACCAGGTGCAGGTTGGCTTGCTTGTCGACCCGGAAGCTGATCTTGCCGCCCTTGATGTCGGATACCGCCTTGGCGACGTCGGGGGTCACCGTGCCGGTCTTCGGATTGGGCATCAGACCACGCGGGCCGAGAATTCGAGCGATCCGGCCAACCTTGGCCATCTGGTCGGGCGTGGCGATCGCGGCATCGAAATCAAGGAAGCCACCCTGGATGTCAGCGATCAGGTCGTCGCTGCCGACCCGGTCGGCACCGGCAGTTTCCGCCTCGACGGCCTTGTCTCCGGTCGCGAAGACGATGACGCGGGCAGTCTTCCCGGTGCCATGCGGCAGGTTGACGGTGCCACGCACCATCTGGTCGGCCTTGCGGGGGTCAACGCCGAGCCGGAGAGCGACTTCGACGGTGCCGTCGAACTTGGTCGGCGACGTCGTCTTGGCCAGGTTGGCCGCTTCGAGCGGGCTGTAGACCCGGCCGGCCTCCACGAGTTCCGCGGCCTTCCGATAGCCCTTGCTGTGCTTCACGCGTGATGCTCCATTTCGTGGTCGTGGTCGAACAGGCGCCGACCTTCGGCGCCCTCCCACAGGTGCCCTGCCCCGGATCGGCCACGACAGCAGATCCGATCCACCGTCGGCGCCACCTGATGTCAGACAGGACGTCGATGTCAGCCTTCGACGGTGATGCCCATTGATCGTGCGGTGCCGGCGATGATCTTCGCGGCGTTGTCCAGGTCGTTGGCGTTCAGATCTTCCATCTTCGTCTTCGCGATCTCGCGAACCTGGTCCATCGTGACCTTGGCGACCTTCGTCTTCTGCGGTTCCCCGCTGCCCTTCTCGACACCGGCGGCCTTGAGCAACAGCCGGGCGGCGGGTGGCGTCTTGGTGACGAACGTGAACGACCGGTCTTCGTAAACCGAGATCTCGACCGGGACGATCTGGCCGCGCTGCGATTCGGTCGCCGCGTTGTAGGCCTTGCAGAACTCCATGATGTTGACGCCGTGCTGCCCGAGGGCGGGCCCGACCGGCGGTGCGGGGTTGGCGGCGCCGGCTTGGATCTGCAGCTTGATGATCGCCGTCAGTTTCTTCTTCTTGGGAGGCATTCCCTGGCTTTCTTTCTTTTCTTGTGTGTGTTGGATGGTCTAGAGCTTGGAGACCTGGCTGAACGCCAGCTCAACCGGCGTCTCGCGGCCGAAGATCGACACCAGCACCTTGAGTTTCTGATGCAACGTATCGATCTCGTTGATCGTGGCCGGCAAGGTGGCGAACGGGCCGTCCATGACGGTCACCGACTCTCCGATCGTGAAGTCGACGACCTCGACCTTCGGCTTGTCCGCGGGACCCGCCGTTCCGCCGCGAGCCTGCCGGTCAGCCCGCTGGGTGGCCGGTGCCAAGATCTTCACGACCTCGTCGATGGACAGCGGCGATGGGCGGGAGGTGGCGCCCACAAACCCCGTGACACCGGGAGTGTTGCGCACCGCGCCCCATGACTCGTCGTTGAGGTCCATTCGAACCAGGATGTAGCCAGGGAACACCTTGCGCTGGACTTGCTGGCGCTTGCCGTTCTTGATCTCGACGACTTCCTCGGTCGGTACCTCGACCTGGAAGATGTAGTCCTCCATGTCAAGGCTGGAGATCCGGCTCTCCAGGTTGGTCTTCACCTTGTTCTCGTAGCCGGCGTAGGAGTGGACGACGTACCAGTCACCGAATGCGCTGCGAAGCTCGCGGCGCAGTGCTTCGACCGGGTCTTCCGCCTCGACCTCGCTCTCGTCGAGCGCGCTCTCCTCGGGGGTGGGCTTCTCGCGGGCCGTAGCCGCGGTGGCGTCCCCGGGCTCGGGGGTGGGCTTCTCGCGGGCCGTAGCCGCGGTGGCGTCCCCGGGCTCGGGGGCTGCCGCTACGTCGACCGTCTGGTCCGGTTCGAGCTCACTCCGTAGGGTGGCCTCGTCATCCTCGGCCGACTCTGGCTGACCAGCATTCGTCGGTTCGAAGATGCTGTCGGACTCGGCATCGGCATCTGATACGTCGGCAAGCTTGGCGGCCTCGGTCTCGTCAGCACCCAGCAACCGCGCGGCGCTCGCGATGTCGGTTCGTTCCTCGTCGGTGCGATCCTCTGGTGCATCCGGTTCGGCGAGCACGTCGCGCGGCTCGTCGTCCTCCCCCGGGGAGGTCGCGCTCTGGTAGTCGGACACTTTCTCTCTTTCTTGATGTACGTAAGCAGTGACAAATGGAGCCGTTCGGAGTTAGCCGAACACCTCGAGCACCAGCTTGGCGAATCCGACGTCTAAGCCGGCCACGATGGACACCATCACCACGACGAAGACGATCACCACGATGGTGTAGGTCACCAGCTCGTTCCGCGAAGGCCAGAGCACCTTGCGCAGCTCCGAGATGACCTCGCGCAGGAACCGCCCGATCCGGCCGCCGCGCCCGGCGCTCGCGGTTCGCGCCGAGGGTGCCTCGGTGCGAGTCTGCGTCACACGCTCTCCTCTCGAATGCCGCTGACCTCCGTCAGCGGGCGATTCGGTCCACCTCGCCACGCGTCCTGACGCGCCACGTCCGCAGGGGCGACAGGACTCGAACCTGCAACCGCCGGTTTTGGAGACCGGTGCTCTACCAATTGAGCCACGCCCCTACACGCAGAGGACCAGGCGACTTGGCCGGCGGGCACCATTCGGCGCATGCTGACGCAAGGCCCCGATGGACCCCAGGCTCGAGTGTACGGGGCCGCTGCGGCGGGCTCCAACTCGCTCGCTTCGGCCCCGTTCAGCGGTCGGCGTATCCCGCCTACCACGCTCGGCTTACAGGCGACACAAATGTCAACGCTGGCGCAACCCACCGCATTCCGGGATCGCGCCCTGTCAGCGCCGTTCGGCCCTCATCTCGTCAGTGATCATCGCTCGGGACTCAAAACAAGATCAACTTTAGCTGAACAAGATCAATCTGAGTCGAGAGCCAACGGGTGCGACCCCGCGTGCGCGCAAAACACCCGGCTCGCTCTGCGACGATGGAGGCATGGGTGTACGTATCTCTGATCGCATCGCCGCCATCGGCGAGTCCGCGACGCTGGCCGTCGACGCCAAGGCAAAGGCGCTCAAGACCGCCGGCCACCCGGTGATCGGCTTCGGTGCCGGGGAGCCCGACTTCGCGACGCCGGACTATATCGTGGCTGCTGCCGTCGACGCCGCCCGCAATCCGGCCTTCCACCACTACACGCCGGTCGCGGGGTTGCCGGCGCTTCGCGACGCCGTTGCGGCCAAGACGCGGCGGGACTCCGGCTACGCGGTCGATTCCAGTCTCGTCCTCATCACTAACGGCGGGAAGCAAGCCATCTACAACGCGTTCGCAACCCTCCTCGATCCGGGTGACGAGGTGCTCGTCGCTGCGCCGTACTGGACGACCTACCCCGAGGCAATCCAGCTCGCCGGCGGAGTGCAGGTTGACGTGACCACCGACGAGACCACCGGATATGTCGCGACGGTGGAGCAGCTCGAGGCCGCGCGAACCCCGCGGACGAAGGTGCTGCTGTTCGTGTCGCCGTCCAACCCGACCGGCGCCGTCTACCCCCCCGATCGGGTCGCTGAGATCGGCCGCTGGGCTGCGGAGCAGGGTCTCTGGGTCGTCACGGACGAGATCTACGAGCACCTCGTGTACGGGGACGCGCGGCATGTCTCGATGGCTACCGTGGTTCCGGAACTCGGCGACCGTATCGTGATCGTCAACGGGGTGGCCAAGACGTACGCGATGACCGGCTGGCGGGTTGGTTGGCTCATCGGCCCCGCCGACGTCGTAAAGGCGGCGACCAATCTGCAGTCGCACACCACCTCCAACGTGGCCAACGTGGCCCAGGCGGCGGCGCTCGCCGCGGTTCGTGGCGACCTGTCAGCGGTCCGGGAGATGCGCAAGGCGTTCGATCGGCGCCGGCGGACGATGGTGGCGCTGCTCTCGGATATCCCTGGAATCGTCTGTCCCGAGCCGCAGGGGGCGTTCTACGCCTACCCGTCGGTCAAGGGTTTGCTCGGCCGACCGCTTCGCGGACGGGTGGCGAACTCATCCGCTGCGCTTGCGGCGTTGATCCTCGACGAGGCCGAGGTGGCCGTCGTCCCAGGCGAGGCCTTCGGCACACCCGGATACGTCCGGCTGTCCTATGCGCTGGGCGACGACGACCTGGCTGAGGGCATCGGCCGTATCGCGAAGCTCGTTGCGGATGTTGGCTAGCGCGGGAGGTCAGCGCAGGGCGCCTGCGGTGCGGAGCACGCTCCGCGCGGCGGGCAGATTCCGGAGGGCATTCGCGAGGTCGGACGGCTCGGCGATGCGCCATGCATTGGCGTTGACATAGCAGCGGATCGCTGTGTCGAACGCCGTCGGCCCAGCCGCGTCGCGGGCGGCCCGGAGTGCCGCGGCCCCCTTGCCGTAGGTGAGGCGGTAATAGTCCTGGGAGTCCGAGCCGTAGTCCGCGGTCGGTCGGTCGACCGGACCTCGCAGCCGGAGGTCGCCGGGAGCCGGCGGCGTGTTGTCGACGAGCTGCTCGGCGTACGTTGCGAACGCTTCATCGAGCCAGGCGTGCTCGGCCTGCGAGTCGCCCACCATCGCGTAGAACCACTGATGGGCCGTCTCATGAACGGCGACGAGGTTGGATGAATCCAGCATCTGGATAGCGCCCGGGTACTCGATCCCGCCACCCTGGAGCGGGACGCGCGCGACTGATAGCGATGGGAACGGAAACGGCCCGAACCGTCGGGAAAGCTCGATGATCGCCCGGCGGAACTCCGGGACGAGCGTGTCGCGGATCTCAGTGCTGGGTGCGCCGATACGCAGCGCCACGCTGCCGACCTTGGTATCGCTGACCTGGAAGGGACCAACGGCCACGCTGACGTCCCGCGCCGCGTCCAGCGTGGTGTGCCAGATCCGCATATCCCCGTCTCGTTCGCCAGTCGTGGGGTTGCCGGAGGCCAGCACGGTGTCCGCTGCGGGCGCGGTCACCGTGAGGTCGGTCCGCATGGCTTCACTTGTCGCGCTTTCGGCCGCGAACCGCAGCATGGGCTCGGTATGCCAGCCGTATCCGTACTCCCAGGCGAGCAGCGGATGGGCCGAGGCGAACCAGGCGAACGGCCCGGCTGACCGGTCGACGCGCCCGAGGCGGTCGAAGGAACCGTTACCCAGGGTCACGGTGAACGTCAAGTCGGCGGTCACTTGGGTGCCTGCGGGAAGTTGTCGCTCGAACGGAATGTGCAGCAGGCCACCCTGAGTCGATGGATCAGCGCCGTCGGGTGAGAAGGTTGCGTCGCCGGCATCGTGGTCCGCCTGGGCGGAGGTAACGACGATCTTGGTGCCGGTTGCAGCTGTCGACGCGGTATTAGCAGTGAGTCGAAACACGAGCTCAGTGATCGAACGGTCCGGCGCGAACGTAATCCGCTCGGTACCGCGTACCGTGGCCAGGCCCGGCGCGACGGCAAAGCTCAGCACGACGCGCGGACGGTCTGCGCGGGGTGGGACATAGCTGGCTGGACAGCTCGGCCGGGGCGCGTCGGACGACGCACCTGACGGGCTGGCAGCCGAGCCAGGGCCGGCGCTGTGACCCTGGCCTTCGTGGGTCGCGGCGCACGCGGTGAGGACGACGGCGACCGAGACGGTTCCCATAACTCTGCGCCCGAGCGAGCCTCTCACGGGCTGCGACGATACGGCGGCATCTTCAGTGCTGGCGGTTGACTCCGGCGAGCCAGTCGCAGCCGGCGCCGTGCTCGATCGTGATCGCCTGGACGATCAGCTTCGCCGCCATGCGCTCTACCCGACCGGCCACGAACGGCAGCGCCGCCCGAAGCTGAGCGGCGACGGTGGCCCGCGTGCCGTCGTCAGTGCCCACCAGCGCCAAGGTGCCGCGCAACGTGAGCGGATGGTGGGGGAAGTCGACGCGGATCGCCGCGGTCCGCGAGCCGTCGGTCGCCGCCGGTGCCCAGCTCACGGCCTCGACGACACGTATCCCGGACGGGATCATCGCCCGGACGACGTCCGGCGCGCCATAGGCCGGCATCACCCGGTCCGCGACCACGGTGGGCGTCGCGGAGTCGGGCTGAATAGTGATTCGCACGTGGCGGGCATCAAGCGCGGCACACTTCCGCTCCTGGTACGCACGATCGACGAGCATGGCGACGACCGCGTGCGGAGCTGCCGGGTAGGACATCGGAATCTCGAGCCGCACTCCGGCCCTTTCCCGCTAGCCAGTGCGCACAGCGGCGCGGGCCTTGGCCAGAACCGTCTGCCCGTCGACCGTCGCGGTGAGGTCTACCCGGATCGTGCCGTCATCGTCCCGGGCCGCGACCGTGCCGGCGACCTCCAGGAGGGCACCCTCCGGATCCGGGACGACAACGGGCCGAGTGAATCGCACACCGTACTCCACGACGACGCCCGGATCGCCGACCCAATCGGTGACCACCCGAGCAACGACGGCCATGGTGTACATGCCGTGGGCGATCACGTTCGGCAGCCCGACCGCCGTTGCCGCTCGCTCGTTCCAGTGGATGGGGTTGAAATCGCCGGAGGCGCCGGCATAGCGAACAAGATCGGCCCGACGCACCCGAAAACTCTGCGCTGGCAATGCGTCACCGACCTGGGCGTCCGAGAGCGCGGTCATGATGCCGACGCCTCCGCCTCGGCCGTGCCTCGAGCGACGAGAGTTGAGTACGCGCTGACCACCAGTCCCCCGTCCTCGGCGGCCACATCGGCCCGCGTTGTGATCATGTCGTTACCTGCGGCGGAGCGGATGGACTCGACCACGATCGTCGTGGCAAGTCGGTCTCCCGCCCGAACCGGTCTGGCGTAGACGAACCGCTGCTCGCCATGCACAACGCGCGAGTAGTCGAGGCCGAGCTCCGGGTCATGCGTGACCTGGTCCGCAGCCGCCAGGGTCAGGATGATCGCGAACGTGGGGGGCGCGATGACATCTGGGTGACCCAGAGCGCGAGCAGCGTCCGGGTCTCGGTAGGCCGGGTTCGGGTCTCCGATAGCGTCCGCGAACTCGCGGATCTTCTCCCGGCCCACCTCGTACACCGTCGCCGGCGAGTAGGTGCGGCCGATAAACCGAGGATCGAGCGCCATGTCGCGACTATCGCGTCTCGCGGTGCTCGGTGTGCTTGCCACAGTTCGGGCAGAACTTCTTCAGCGTCAGACGATCCGGGTCGTTGCGCCGGTTCTTCTTGGTGATGTAGTTGCGGTGTTTGCACACTTGGCACGCCAAGGTGATCTTCGGTCGGATGTCGGTGGCTGCCACGGGTGCCTCTCAGGTCGTCTTGGTGGTCATGCGTCGTACGGCGGGCAGGTGTAGCGAGGGCCGGATTTGAACCGGCGACACAGCGATTATGAGCCGCTTGCTCTGCCAGACTGAGCTACCCCGCC
>Ga0081540_1000962_pt1 | contig 26003 bp, 19 predicted proteins | sample TabmetS2T1R1_FD_71024 | JGI IMG/M metagenome (GOLD analysis project Ga0081540, IMG submission 71024) | Tabebuia heterophylla rhizosphere microbial communities from the University of Puerto Rico - S2T1R1 | ecosystem: Host-associated > Plants > Roots > Rhizosphere ...
AGGTGAATGCGCATTACTCCTTGCTGCCGCGCGGAGCCTATACGCAAACCGCGGGACATCATGCCGTGTCGCACCCTATTACGCGTAACGAAGAATGGCCTCTTGAACTCTACGAAGCCATCAATGCGGTACAGATCGCCGAAGCATCGGGAGCGGATAAATATGCTCCTGACACCCTTGCCACCGCCAAGCAGAATCTGCAGAACGCACAGGATCTTGAAGAGCACAAGAGCCGCCAGAAAGAGCTCGTCACCTACGCGCGCGCAGCTGTACAAACTGCCGAGGATGCGCGCCTCATGACGATCCGCAAGAAGCGCGCTGAAGATGAAGCCAATGCGAAACAGCAGGCGCAGGATGCACAGCTGGCAGCAGCGCAGGCTCAGGCTACAGCGAATGAACAGGCGGCCGAGCGGGCACGGGCAGAAGCACGAGCAGCGGAGGCTGAAGCAAGGGCCTCACATGCTCGTCAACAGACGCAGCAGGCCAATGATCAGACCGAACAGATGCGCGAACGCTTAAAAGAACAACTGAACCAGGTATTGGCGACGCGTGAAACTGCTCGCGGTTTGATCGTCAACATGTCCGATGTGCTATTTGACTTCAACAAGTACACACTGAAGCCCGAGGCACGTGAGAAGCTGGCCAAAGTCTCCGGTATTCTGCTCGCCTATCCGGGCCTCAAACTCCAGGTGGAGGGTTACACAGATAACATCGGCTCGGAAGAATATAACCAGAAGCTCTCTGAACAACGTGCCGATGCTGTACGCGACTATCTCGCAACCCAGGGCGTAGCACAAATGAATATCAGTGCTATGGGATATGGAAAAAACAATCCTGTGGCAGATAACTCGACAAACGAAGGCCGTTCGCAAAACCGTCGTGTGGAGATGGTAGTTTCCGGCAGCTCAATCGGAGTGCAGGAAAAGCCGCCTACACAAGGCAATGTTGTGACCCCAAATACGAACACCCCTTCCACGGCACGAAATAACAGCGGGGTCTCCAATCCTCCCGAACAACAATAAGCGAAGTTGTTGACCCACTCCGAATAAAGGCTGCCGAACTCGGCAGCCTTCTTTTTTCAGCAGCTAAATCAAAATCCGTTCTGCCATCGCTATCATCAAACGAGGAATATATGAAAATCGCATTCCTTGGCACTGGAAAAATGGGTGCAGCCATAGCTGCGCTTCTGTTGAAGAACGGACACTCACTCGTCGTCTGGAATAGAACAAAATCGCGCGTAGAGCCATTACTCCAGCAAGGTGCGACGGCTGCATCTAATCCTGCCGATGCAGTCAAGACGTGTGAAGTTGTTTTCACCATGCCAATGGATGATGCGGCCTTGGAAGAGATTTCTTTCGGCGACGATGGCTTGCTCGAATCTTTGCCGGAGAACGCGATTCACGTTTCACTCAGCACCATCAGCGTGCAGCTTTCACAGAGACTGACTACAGAGCACGCAGTACGCAAGAGCGCTTTTGTCGCAGCACCGGTCTTTGGTCGGCCAAACGTTGCCGCAGAAGGCAAGCTTTGGATTGTGGCTGCCGGTAACCAGGACGCGATGGAGAAAGTGACACCGCTACTCCGGTCCTTCAGCCGTGGCTTGACCGTCGTCGGAGAAAAACCCTACAAAGCCCATGCACTCAAGATTGGTGGCAATTTCCTGATCACCGCAATGATCGCGTCGCTCACGGAAGGCTTCGTTTTCGCAGAATCGCAAAGCATTGATCCTGCGCTCTACATTGAAGCGGTAAATGCGGCTCTCTTTCAATCCCCGTTCTACGCAGCTTACGCAAACGTTATGTTGCATCCCCCTGAGACGCCGGGTGCAACCATTGCCCTTGGGCAAAAGGACACTCGCCTCTTTCGCGAGGCGGCGGCAGCCACCAATACGCGAACACAACTAGCCGACCACTTCCAGGAACAACTCCAGCAGGCCAGCGAAGCTGGTCTCGGCAATCGTGATTGGGCCGCTGGATACTATCAGTTCGTGCGCAGTATTTCCCATCGACAGTCATAAGTTACGATGGCTGCATGCAGAAATTGACAGGTAAGATTGTCTTCATCACGGGCGCAAGCTCGGGCATTGGCGAAGCTGCGGCCTTTGCGTTTGCTGCGGAAGGGGCGCGCCTCCTGCTCGCCGCGCGACGCTCAGACCGTCTGCAACAACTCGAACCCAGGCTCAAAGACGCGGGAGCGGGGACCGTCCATACATTTTCACTCGACGTCCGCAATGCCGCTCAGGTCGGGAGCAAACTTGAGGAATTGCCTGAAGAATGGAAACGTATCGACGTTCTGATTAACAACGCTGGCCTCAGTCGTGGACTCGAAAAGGTGCACGAGGGCGACCTTCAGGACTGGGACGAGATGATTGACACCAACGTAAAGGGATTGCTCTATGTCACGCGCGCAGTGCTACCAGGCATGGTCGCACGAGGGAGCGGACACGTGATTAATCTGGGATCAACGGCTGGCGAACTAACCTACCCAGGTGGCGCAGTTTACTGCGGGACCAAGACCGCCGAACGTGCCATCAATGACGGCATGAGACAGGATCTGCTGGGCACTCCGGTGCGCGTAACGACCATCGACCCCGGCGCAGTGGAAACGGAATTTAGTGAAGTGCGATTCCACGGCGACAAAGAACGAGCAGCAAAGGTGTACCAAGGATGGACACCTCTGCAGGCAGTAGACGTGGCAGACGCCATCCTATGGGCTGTGACACGCCCTGCCCACGTGAATATAGCTCGCATCCTGCTTACCAGCATCGATCAGGCAAACACACTGCTATTCAACAAGAAGCAATCGTGATCGCTACGGGATCGAAGCCAGACGCGCTTCGATCTCCGTTAGAGCCGCCTCCAATGCAGCTCTGCGGACCGGATTCGATGTTCGTTCATCGAGAATCCGCTCACGCTGCAGCTCTAATTCCTGGCGTTGTCGCTTGCGTGTCGCTTCTGCGGCAGCACTCGATTTGCCATTCGCGTGTTCAGGTTCTGCCTGTTTCTCTGCCACTTGCTCTTCAACTGATTTGCTTTCCCACCCTCTAGCCATACTTCTATGGTATCGCTACACCTCAACATCTGACAGCATGAAACACACATCTAAAATGTGAATTGATGTTACGCGAGATGGAGATGACCCTATGAAGGTGTGGCGAATTCCTGCATTTGGCATTGACAATCTTGAACAATTCGAAGTGCCCGAGCCACAGCCTGGGCCGGGTAAAGTATTGATAAAAGTTCGGGCTGTGTCGCTGAACTATCGCGATCTGCTAGTCACTCTGGGGCACTATAACCCGAAAATGCCTCTGCCACGCATCCCCGTTTCAGACGGTGCAGGAGAAGTTGTTGGCATCGGTGAAGGCGTGACGCAGTTGAAGAACGGCCAGCGAGTCGCAGGCATCTTCATGCAGAACTGGCTTGAAGGCGCCGCTACCGCGCAAAAACAGCGAGGTGCCCTCGGAGGAGACATCGACGGCATGCTTGCCGAATATGTTGTCCTTCCCGAGAGCGGCGTAGTTCCCGTTCCCGAACATTTGAGCTGGGAGGAAGCTGCAACGCTTCCCTGCGCCGGAGTAACAGCCTGGAATGCGATAGTACACGCAGGAAAAGTCAAATCCGGAGATAGTGTCGTCATTCAGGGCACCGGCGGTGTCTCCATTTTTGCTTTGCAGTTCGCCAAAGCCCTCGGTGCGCGTGTGCTGGGGACTTCGAGTAGTGATGAAAAACTGCAGCGCGCTAAAAAGCTGGGGTTGGATAGCGGTAGTAACTACAACAAGACGCAGGATTGGGCAAAGTGGGTGTTAGAACAGACAAACGGTGAGGGGGCCGACCTTGTGGTGGAAGTGGGCGGCGCAGGCACGTTTGTACAATCTCTCAAAGCCGTACGCATTGGCGGCACTGTCGCCCAAATTGGCGTATTGAGCCAGACAAGTGAGTCTCTTAACGTCGTTCCCATTCTCCATAGGCAGCTTCACGTTCAAGGAATCTACGTAGGATCGCGCTCCCATTTTCTGGAAATGAACCGGGCTATATCGCAGACAAGTCTGAAACCTGTTGTGGATGAGGTATTTACGTTCGATCAATTGAAGGAAGGCTTGCAGCGTATGGAATCAGGTGCGCATTTCGGAAAATTGGTAATCCGTATTGTTTGATTACCCAGTTACCAAATATTGATGTCAGCACGTTGAATCATTCATGTCAGAATCGCATCTGATACGGTGCATGGGATCTGCATGAAACGGTTTTTATTCCTGTTCACCATGACAGTGAAAGAGGGCCTTCGATGAGCATTCTGCGCGCGGTTTTCAATTTCCTGTATGGGATTCTACTTGGTTGCCGGCATGATCGTTTGACACGTCCTTTCACCATCGAACAACAGACCTACAAAGTTTGCCTCGACTGTGGAAAGCGCGTTTTCTACTCTGCTGATACTATGCGTCCTCTCAACGGACGTGAATTGCGTCGTTTGCAAGCGGTCTACTCAGGCGCATTGAAGGTCGTGCCCTCTGTTAGCGCGACAAAGCCCCTGAATCACGAAAGTGATTCAAGAGCGATTGCATAAGTTTTAAATCTGGCAGACACATTTCTCTGCTGACAAAGTGGGGTGTGGGATTGTCTAATAGACCTAATTCCTCCCTGCTTCGCTGAATGTTTGCCTCCTGCAAATTCCGAATTTACGCAGCATGCGCGCCTCTGCTGATATTGGCAACGGGATGCGGAACTTTTGTGTCGAATAGCAGCGGTGGATTCGCCATTTCTTCTTCTGCAGCGACCGTGGCGACTACGGGACAGTTGCAGTTCAAGGCAACACAGACAGACGGAACCCCCGCCGCAGTAAGCTGGTCGGTAAGCGGGCCACAAAACGGCAAATCGCTTGGCGCAGGCTCGATCGATGCCACTGGTCTTTACACACCGCCGAACGCGGTCGGTAACGACAGTGTTGCCGTACAAATAATCGCTCACTTCCAAAACGACCCCTCTCGTACAGCCAGCCAGACGATCACCGTTACTCCAGGTTTTCTCCAGCCACTCTTGCCGGAAAATGCTTCTCTGGCACTAGGTGGGACATTGGAAGTCTCCGCGCAAATCGCTGAGGTGGACGGCGGTACGGTGCACTGGAGCTTGAGCGACAACGCAATGGGAACCCTCAGCCAGCCAAGCTGCCAGCGCGGCAAGCAACAGTACACCGTTTGTAAAATTAGCTACACCGCACCAAACTCGTTGATCGCCCTGCAATCCGTGCACGTAATTGCAACCGTAAATGATACAAATGCCCAGGCAAAACTCCATCTTCTCTTAAATACAGATGGAGTGAATTCCAGTGCGATTACGAATCAGAGCGCTCAGAGCGGAGTAATCATGCTCGGCGCCTCAGGCGGCAATGACGGCGATTACGACGTTTACAAAGACGCCGCCGGCGAAAGTTACATCGCCGACTGCTGCGGGGGAACTCTCGGCGCGTTGGTTGAAGATACTGAACACACACAATACATTCTCAGCAACAATCACGTACTCGCCGAATCCGATCAGGGACGAATTGGCGACACGATCGATCAGCCCGGCTTGATTGATGATGCCTGCCGTCCGCTGAGCCAGCAGGGTTCCACGGTTCGCCCTGCTGGCACACTACGCTATTACGTACCCCTGGGCACCAATCAATCGAACGTGGATGCAGCACTTGCAGCCGTTAATCCTGGAGCGGTTACTCCCGACGGCAGCATTCTGCAGCTTGGACAGGCAAGCCCGGGTATCAATACTTCGCTCGGAGCAGCTCCACCAGTTGCAGGCACGGGAGAAACACTGAATGCCTCCAATCTCAATGGACTACGCGTGGTAAAAAGCGGACGGACCACCGGATTGACCTGCTCCACAGTTGAAAGCGTCAATCTTGCTGTGAAGGTGGACTACTACAAGGACTGTGCGGAGACACAACCCTATTACACCAAGATGTTCACCGGACAGATTGGGATCGGCGGGAATAGTTTTTTTGACAGCGGGGGTTTGGGCTCGCTCGTCCTCAATGCCGCGAATGCGGAGCCAGTCGGCCTATTCTTCGCTGGAGGAACAGATGGAAATGGCAATGCGCTGAGCGTTGCTAATCCCATCGCCGATGTGCTCAATGAGCTTGGAAATCAAGCTGGTTCCAGACTAAGCATCGTCGGAACCAAAACAAGTCACCCGATAACGTGCCTCAATTACGACAATAATGCAGATGCAAACGCACCAGTCCACGAGCTATCCCAGGCTGCCGAAGCGCGGGCGAAGAACGCATCGCAAAACGCTGCCGCAGAACTCGTAAATCACGAAAAAGGTGTACTTGGCGTAGCTGCCGGGGAAAGCGCAGACAACCCTGGCGAAGCAGCCGTGACTGTCTATGTCGAAAAGACCAGACCCAACATCGCCATCCCGCAAACAATCGCGGGGGTGCGGACTGCGATTGTTCTGACAGATGCGCAAAGCGTAGCGAATGGCACCGCTCCAAAGCTACCCGTCACGGCAGCTGGGATACAACTTTCATCTAGCGCACTCAGCAGTGCAGCTGTCACAGAACGCCAGTACGCTTCTCAGTTATTCTCCGATCCAGCGATTTTCGGGGTGGGAGTTACCCAGAGTCGTGACAATCCGCAGGAAGCGGCTTTGTTGGTGTTGGTGGACATGAACAAAACAGCCAAGGCAATGCCCGCAACTCTCGGTGGTCTGCGTGTGCGATACATGCAACTGCATCGTTTTCACGTAACGAAGTCAAAATATGCAAGTACGGGACAAGTATCTAGTTGCTCGCTGCGCTCAATGAAGCCCATAGCTTTGCACTAAGCGCGTTGCGAGTTTGCCTGTAAGCTTTCCGCGGGCATTTCTTCACCGCGCATCGACGGGAAGAAGATCGTAAAAATCGTGCCCGAACGCGAAGCTCCGTTATTTTGGACATCCGTAGCAGCACGGCTGCGAATCCGAATCGTGCCATGATGCTTGCGAACAATTTCAGCACTCACCCACAACCCTAGACCGGTACCCGTGGTCTCTTTCGTAGTGAAAAAAGGCTCAAAAATGCGGTGGCGAACTTCTTCCGACATGCCGCAACCTGTGTCCGCTACTGAGACGCGTACACCTTCAACACCTAAATCGCGCCAGGAACGCGATTGCCTCACGCTGAGTATCAGTTTGCCCGGTCCAGGCATCATCGCATCCAGCGAATTACCAATCAGATTGGCAAACAGCTGCCGCAATTCACCGGCAAAGCAAAATAGCTCAACGTCCGGTTGGTAGCTCCTTCGCACTTCAATCTGCAGCGAGTTCACGCGTCCCTGATGCAAGGTCAGCACGGAATCCAGCAGCTCGCTCACCTTTGCCGTAATCGGTAACGTGGACTGACGGTAAAAGCGAAGTGTCTGCTGGGCAATTTCCGATACACGCGCCACTTCATGCTGAGCCAGATCAACGTAATGCTTCGTTTCGATCGACAGCGTATCCTGCAAGCGAATCAGGTAGAGCAGGTTCGTTACTGCCTCGAGCGGATTGTTGATTTCATGCGCGATAGAAGCAGCCAGACGACCCGCTGCAGCCAGCTTCTCAGTCTTCCGCAAGGCATCCTCGGAATTGCGCCGCTGCGTGGTATCAACGATCACCGCGCCGACCCACCGCACCGCGTTCGAAACGGTGCGCACAGGGTAAATATTCATTAGCCAGCTGCGCATGCGCCCCGCTTGCCCGTCGAGCTCCCCCGTCAATTCCAGATCCTGTACTGCGGTGCCACGCTCAAAAACCGAGTCGATAGCGCGCTGCATGGGAAGGGCGGCTGACTCCGGAAAGATCTCGAAAACGGTGCGGCCAAGATGGCGGCTGATGGTGCTCTGATTCATGTTCGCAAGAAACTGGTTCACGCGTACAAATCGAAATTTACGATCAAAAAATGCAAAACCGATAGGCGCGTTGGCCAGCATGGAGTCCAAAAGGGCAAGCGTATCGTTCAGTCCTGCGCGCTGCTCTTCGATCGAGCTGACCATCATATTGAAGGCCATGGTGAGATCAGCAGCTTCATTTGCTGACGTAATTTGTAGAGGAAACGCTGATGTGTCCTCAGGATCGCGCACGATCTGTCGTGTCGCCTGCATCAACACATTGAGTGGCTTGGTTATAGTGCGAGCCATCAACGTGGCCAGCAGCGTACAGCCAAGTATCGCGACAACAGCAGAAACAAGGGTAATGCGAAAAAGTGAATGCAGCTGGAGACGGTCCGCGTCTTCGTTTGGATAAATCCAAACCAGGGCGCGCACTTCGCCGCTCACCTTGACTGGCGCAACAATCTCATGAATGGAGTCCTTCAGCGTAAACAGAGTAGGCCTATCCAGGCTGCGTAGATAGTTGCGCTCCACCGCAGAAAGGTTCAACGTACCTTTCGTCGCAGTATCGGTGCCAACCAGTGTTACACCTTGAAGGTCGGTAATTTGTACTCTGCTAACGCCCGGATACTGCAGTGTGGAGCTGACAAGCCTCTGTAATTCAGCGGTCCTGCCCTCGCCAAGCATAAGGCCCGCCTGCGAAGCGAGCAGGGAGGCTTGATACTCCAGACGGCGATCGACGCGTTGCTGAAGCTCCTTTTGCTGTTCATTGACCAAGAAAACACCAAAAATAGCCAGCACCAGCAGCTCAAACAAGACTAGGCTTGCAATCAACTGACCGCGGATTGTTCGAGGCCGAAATAAAGCCATATCCCCACGAAAAGACCGTCCGCGCCGTTGCATCAAATGCATCAGCGCCGACGGAAAATCCTGATATTCAAATTATGCTCTTAAGGCAGCCGAGAGCTTCTCTTTCAAGTCTGATGCAATTTGACGGCCATGAAAACGGCCATTCTCGATGAAGATTTCGTTCGTTCTTTCCCCTGCGATAATCACACCCGCGAGATAGATACCCGGCACGTTACTTTCGAGGCTCTTCGGATCGCAAGCCGGGCAGCGATCTGCACCATCAAGGTCAATACCGAGAGCCGTCAGAAAGTCGAAATCAGGGTGATATCCGGTCATGGCGAAGACGTAGTCGTTCTTGATCGTCAGATTGCCTTCCGGCGTTCTTAAAGTGACACAGTCTTCATGAATATACTCGACATTGCTTTCAAAATAGGCAGTGATCTCTCGATTCTTGATGCGGTTTTCAATGTCAGGAAGAATCCAGTACTTTACGTGCCGGTGCATGGCAGGCCCACGATGCACAAGCGTAACGCGCGCCCCGTGCCGCCAGAGATCAAGCGCAGCAATCGCAGCAGAGTTCTTACCGCCGATCACCAGCACATCCAGATCATAGTAGGGATGAGGATCGTCGTAGTAGTGATGTACCTTCGGCAGCTCTTCACCGGAGATGCCGAGATAGTTCGGCAGATCATAATAGCCCGTCGCCACCACCAGCTTGCGCGCATGATGCGTGAGCTTACGACCGAAGCGGTCAGTAATGTGGACGCAAAAATCACCATCCGAACCCGAAATCGAATCCACATTTTGGTTCTGACGAATGTCGAGCTGATAGTGCTCCGCGACCTTGCGATAGTACTCCAGAGCCTCGTTGCGGGATGGCTTCGGGTTGACGCTCGGGAACGGGATATCGCCGATTTCCAGCAGCTCCGGCGTGGTAAAGAACGTCATGTGCGACGGATAGTGAAAGAGCGAGTTGCACAGACAGCCCTTGTCGACCAGGACACTGCGCAGTCCGGAGCGTTGCGCTTCGATGGCGCACGCCATGCCGGTTGGCCCGGCGCCGATTACAAGGACATCAAAAGTTTCACTCGATAGGGGTCTGCTGTCCATATTTCTAGATTAGACGATGCCCGAGGCAAAAAACGCATTTTCACAGCAGATGGACAGCTGGTCTCTGCGGAAGCAGCTTCAGGCTGAATTCATTTATCCTAGAGATGGCAGAGGATCCTCACCTTTTCATGGCAACAATCAAGCAGGAAGACCTGATTCAGAGCGTGGCGGACGCGCTGCAGTACATCAGCTATTACCATCCGGCAGATTTCATTAAGAATCTCGCCAGGGCGTACGAGCGCGAAGAGTCCCACGCCGCCAAGGATGCGATGGCACAGATCCTCATCAACTCGCGCATGTGCGCCGAGGGCCATCGTCCCCTTTGCCAGGACACAGGCATCGTGACGGTCTTTCTGAAGGTTGGTATGGATGTTCGTTGGGACGCGGAGCTGACCGTCGAGGAAATGGTGAATGAAGGTGTACGCCGCGCGTACCTGAATCCTGACAATGTGCTGCGCGCCTCGATTCTTTCCGATCCGGCAGGTGCGCGAAAAAATACACGCGACAACACTCCTGCGGTCGTAAACGTTCAACTCGTGAAAGGTAGCGAAGTCGAGGTAATCGTCGCAGCCAAAGGCGGCGGCTCCGAAGCCAAATCCAAGTTTGTCATGCTCAACCCTTCGGATTCTATTGTCGATTGGGTCCTGAAAACGGTTCCCACAATGGGCGCCGGATGGTGTCCGCCGGGGATGCTCGGTATCGGCATTGGTGGAACAGCAGAAAGGGCAATGCTGCTCGCAAAAGAGGCTCTCATGGAGCCAATCGATATTCAGGATCTGATCGAGCGTGGGCCGAAAAACACGATCGAAGAGTTACGGATCGAACTCTACCGAAAAGTCAACGAACTCGGCATTGGAGCACAAGGGCTCGGCGGCTTGACCACCGTCCTCGATGTAAAAATCCGCGACTACCCGACGCACGCCGTGAACCTCCCGGTAGCCATCATTCCAAACTGTGCTGCCACTCGGCACGCTCACTTCGTGCTTGACGGTTCCGGGCCGGTAGCGCTTGATCCTCCATCGCTCGAGGACTGGCCCAAGCTCACCTATGACACCTCAAAGGCACGGCACGTCGACCTCAATACGGTCACACGTGAAGAGGTGGCTACATGGAAGCCGGGTGAAGTCCTGCTGCTGAATGGCAAGCTGTTGACCGGACGCGATGCTGCGCACAAACGCATAACCGACATGCTCAATCGGGGCGAAAAGCTGCCTGTCGACTTCACCAATCGCTTTATCTACTACGTAGGCCCGGTCGATCCAGTACGCGACGAAGTCGTCGGCCCGGCAGGTCCGACCACATCCACGCGTATGGATAAATTCACGCGCCAGATGCTCGAATCAGCCGGACTGCTTGGAATGGTCGGCAAAGCCGAACGTGGCCCGGTAGCCATTGAGGCCATTCGCGATAACGGTGCTGTATACCTTATGGCAGTGGGCGGAGCGGCATATCTGGTTTCGAAAGCGATCATGGCATCTCGGGTAGTGGCCTTTGAAGACCTTGGCATGGAAGCGATCTATGAATTTGATGTTTCCGACATGCCTGTAACGGTGGCGGTAGACTCCAAAGGAACATCCGTTCACCAGACAGGCCCGAAGGAATGGCAGGAGCGCATCCAATCTCGCCTCGGTGGCGTGCCGATTCTTGCCTAGTCCAATGCTCAGGCATCTAATATTTGGTGATGTCTGAGCATCCAAAAGCTACACGTAAAGAAAAAGATTCTCTCGGCTTTGTCGAAGTGCCCGCGCGTGCATACTATGGCGCGCAAACGGCGCGTGCCGTCAATAACTATCCCATCTCGGGCATGCGCGCACACCCGCAGCTCATTCGCGCCAGCGGTATGGTGAAACAGGCCGCAGCAGAAGCGAACCGAGAGCTTGGCCTCATCGATAAGCGCCGCGCCAAGGCCATCATTCAAGCAGCACAGGAAGTAGTCGACGGCAAATGGAACGATGAATTCGTCGTCGATGTCTTTCAGGCAGGCGCTGGCGTTAGCTTCCACATGAACACCAACGAGGTCATCGCCAATCGCGCGAATGAAATCCTAGGCGGCAAACTAGGCGAATATGCCATCGTGCATGCCAATGACCACGTAAATTACGGACAGTCAACGAATGACGTCTTCCCCACCGCCATGCGCGTGGCTACGCTGCTGAATCTCGAGACCCTATATCCGGCACTCGATGCGCTGGCTGCGTCATTTGCCAAAAAAGCGAATGAATTCGACAGCGTTATGAAGGCCGGCCGAACTCACATGCAGGACGCCGTTCCGATTCGTCTCGGCCAGGAATTCGGCGCTTACGGGTTAGGTATCGAAAGAGGCAAAACACTCGTGCAACAATCCGCAGCCTCTCTGCGCGAGCTTGGGCTCGGTGGCAGCGCCGTCGGCACAGGCATCAACACCCACCCCGACTACCGCGCAAAGGCAGTGGCAAACCTCGCACGTATCTCCGGCCAGAAGCTTGTACCCGCTGACGACATGCGCTGGGCGATGCAGTCAAATGCGTGCATGGGCGACGTCAGCGCCGCCTTGCGCAGCATTGCTCTCGAAGTGATTCGCATTTCGAACGATCTTCGACTGCTCTCTTCCGGCCCGAATACGGGTCTGAATGAAATTCATCTCCCCAGCCTGCAACCGGGTTCATCGATTATGCCAGGCAAGATCAACCCCGTAATGCCAGAGATGGCAGCAATGGTCTGCTTCCAGGTTATCGGCAACGATGCGGCTGTCGCCTACGCCGTCCAGGCAGGCCAACTCGAGCTGAACGTCATGATGCCGACGATGGCCTACAACGTTTTGCAGAGTACAACCATCCTCGCCAACATGCTGCGGCAGCTCAATGAGCAATGCGTTGCAGGCATTTCCGCAAATATTCACCGCTCCAACTTTTATGCGCAGAGCACGGTTTCGTTGGCTACAGCGCTCAACCCCTACATCGGTTATGCCAAAGCCGCTGAAATCGTGAAGGAATCCATTGCCACTGGGAAGTCAATCATCGAAATAGCACGTTCACGGAATCTGCTAACTGAAGCCGAAATCTCTCACATTCTCGATCCAGTCCGCATGACCGAACCGCGGCATCACCTGGAATCGGCCAAGCATCGAGACAAGAACTGAAGCTCGAAATGAAAAAGCCGTGCTGAAGAGCACGGCTCTTTTTTTTACAGAGAAATCGTTACTGTCTTCCCCATCTGTACGCAACTCCAGCGGTAAAACCAAGGTTAGTTTGTGTCGAACCGCCGTAAGTTGACAATAGAAAGTTCGGCGTAAGCCGCAACGCCAGACCGGGACTCAGGTTGTAGTCCACAGATGTGCCCACGTTGAGGTTAAAGGCGTTTCCGTCCTTATAGAGGCCAATCAATTCCGGAGGCAATCCACCCGTTCCAGTACCGAAATTGCCATGCCCCACGCCGACCAGCACCTGCCCAGTCCAGCCCCAGTGGAGACCCTCGAAGACACGAACCGAAGGCCCCGCCATAAACGTGTACTGGCTGATACTCGGCTGGTAAACGCCATACTGATTCCGGCCGGTATAAGCAACGCCGTAGTAGCCGCGTCCGTCCGCGGTAATACCGATCTTGCCAAAGGCATAGTCCGTAATGCCGACGTGCCATCCGGCCTCATTGATGTGCTGCAAAACGTCGCCCGGACGAAAACGCAGGTAGTCGCCCCCAAAATACGCCTCATATTTGTGAGTATAGGTGTCCTGAATCACCTGCTGCTCGCGCACTTTGCGGCGTGCCTTGACCCGCTCTTGCGCCTGGCGCAGGACCTCGGTGCGTTCCTGGGGCGTGGTCTGCGGTGCAGTCTGTCCCGCCTGTGTCTGGTCTGTGGACTGCGGTTGGGTTGGAGTTTGCTGCGCTCGCGTCTGAAGCACTGCTAAAGAAAAAATAGTGACTGCCAGAACCGGGTAAAAACGGTTGGAACAAAACATGAACCTGAATGCCTCCACTGCCGGCGAAACAAAAATTGAGACAATCGGACTTCCTTTAAAAAGCGAAAACCAGTCTCTAAGGCCAAAGCTTCATTTATTCTATTGCACCAGCGAGTTATTGACTGCATTGAGCCCTCTTTTGGAAGCGCAACTCTCTTTGAATGGGCTGACAATCAGATCCTTCCTGACGAAAACCACTTGCGCTGACTTGCGCATCCTGCTTTCCTGAATGAACGCTGGCTGCATCAAATTAGTCAGCCTCGGCCTAAATTTATTTCCAATTGAGGACGTGATTTGCATGAGATTCCTGGTAGGGCTGATCCTCGGATTGCTGATTTCCCCCATCGCTGCAATGGTCTATTTCCACATGGGACATCCGCCGGTCGCAGTAGCTGACGAACCCTTCACCTTCGAACGCCAGATTGTACGTGTCCCGCTCCATGCCCGCATTGACAGCGAAATGCCCGCAAAAGCCCCGATCTCACCAAGCGAAACTAATCTGCTGATCGGGGCGCACCTCTATCGTCAACAGTGCGCAGCTTGTCACGGGCTTTATGGACGCCCATCCAGCTTCGGCGAGCATATGTACCCCAAAGCGCCGCAACTCTGGCAGCCACATGGAGCTGGCGTTGTCGGCGTAAGTGACGATCCCGTAGGAGAAACTTTCTGGAAAATCAAAAATGGCATCCGGTTAACGGGCATGCCAGCGTTTGATCAACAGCTGAACGACACACAAAAGTGGCAACTAACCCTCCTGCTGGCAGGCGCTGACAAGCCGCTCCCAACCGGGGTGCTCGATCTGCTGAAACAGCCACTAGACTTCGATCCCACAGGGCAGACCTTCATTCCTGCGCCCAATGCAAAATAATCCTTCGATCGAAAACAGTCAGCCAGGACAGAATAAGATTCATGTCCTGGCTTCGTTGATCAGTACGCTGACTTCATCGTATACGTCACACCCGCTGTGAACTGGAATGAGTTTCGCTTCGTGGGCGGAAACGTCGCCGGCACATTGTTCAGATAAGTGTCCAGAGTGCCCACCGAGAACCCAAAGTTCTTGTAAGCCGGGAAGGTGAGCGCATTCGTCTCCGCTACTGAATAGGCACGCGTATTGTTCCAGGCCGGTATGTAGAGTACTTGCTGCGTAAAGACAATGCTCTTTGGCAGATGCAGCGTGTAATACCCGCCAAAGGTTGAACCGATCAGGTTCTCATTCTGGTCTGTTTCTGTGTTGAAGAAGTTTTGACGCTCGTATTGCACCGTCGCCTTCACATCCAGTTCCTGCGTCGGAGTCTTGATGAGCGTGTACCCAATTCCGCCGCCATAAATCTGCTGCAGATCGAGGCTCTGGCTGAAGTTGTGATCGAAAGCCACCTGTCCAAGGAAGTAGAAGCGTGGCGTAACATACTGATCTCGCTCAGCATCAGCATGGAAGATCGAGCTCTTCGTGAAGGTCGACGGAACAAAATTACCGTTGGCATCGGTGTACGAGGGATCAGTGATTTTACCGTACGATTGCGAATAGTTGAGCGTCGTACGGTTCCGCGGATCGAGCCAGCTCACCGTCGGCACAACGCGTGCAAGCGCAACAGCCCCAGAGTAGGAGTACTGATTTTGCGTCGCCTGAACCAGCGTCAAACCAAAAGTTGCCGATCCATTCCATGCCTGAAAGAATCCGGGCTCTCCGCCAAGCTCCTTCTTCAAGGTCGTTTCGTCGACAACGTAGTTCGCATTTTTGATGGGAATCGGCGCTATCGTGGCGTTGGTCGCAGACTGTACGGTGATCTGCTCATTCGCAACCGAGACCGTGCCAATTGGCACACTGGCAGGAATCTGGTGGTGTTTAAATTCAACGCCTTTTTCAACCACCGCTATTTTCTGAGCTGTACGGAGTTCCTTGACCTTGCTCCACTCCACACTAACGTCTCCGACGATATCGCTGTGAAAGGTGACCATATCGCCAATGGCCTGCACGAATTTTCCAGTGAGCTGATCGCCATTTGCGAAAACGATCACGTCAGGTTGCGGCTTATCGTCTGCGGCGAACAAATTTCCAGCGGAAAAGACAAGAACCAGCAGCGCAACCGGCGGGAGAACTGCAAGCCGCATTGCGCGGCGAGTGAGATTCATCATACGGAACCTTTGCTCCTGAAGAAATTTCACACCTGCGAAACGTAAATCCGGGACCTGGGCCTAACTTACTTTCCTCTGATGCAACAACAGGACAAGGCAGTATGAAAACATGACTCAAGGCATGATACCGCGATATGCCATACAGACGCCTCCCCGTGGAAATTGGTTTCCATCCAGGAATGAAAGTCTGGCGGGTTACACAAAGAACTCTTAGAATCTAGGTATGTCGATCACTCGCCAGCAAGCCCTTGATTACTTCCACTCCGATGACCTGATTGGTCTGGGCATGGAAGCTGATGCCATGCGGAGGAAGCTTCATCCTGAAGGCGTAGTGACCTATATCATCGACCGCAATATCAACTACACCAACTTCTGCACAGAATACTGCACCTTCTGCGCTTTCTATCGCCCGCTGAAAGGCAAACTCGCCTCCGAAGGTTATATCCTCGACTTCGAAACGATTTACCAGAAGATCGCAGAAACGGTCGAAATGGGCGGCACTGGCGTGCTTATGCAGGGCGGTCTGCATCCCGATCTCAAAATCGAATGGTTCGAAAGATTGTTGAAAGGCATCAAGCAGCGTTTTCCCAAGGTGTGGATGCATTGCTTCTCGGCCTCCGAGATTCTCGCAATCGCCGAATACAGCGATCTGAGTGTGCGCGACACCATCATGCGCCTCCGCGACGCCGGTCTTGATTCGATACCCGGCGGCGGCGCTGAGATACTCGACGACGAAGTGCGGCACCGCATTGCGCGTCTCAAGTGCTCCACAGATGACTGGGTTTTGGTGCATCGCACAGCCCATCAGCTCGGCATGCGTACCACTGCGACAATGATGTTCGGCGTAGGCGAAACCTTCGAGCATCGCGTCAATCACTTTGAACAAGTGCGCCGCTTGCAGGAAGAAACGGGCGGCTTCACTGCATTTATTCCCTGGAGCTTCCAGCCTCACAATACAGCGCTCGGTGGCCGCGGATGGGATGAGGCTACAGCCGTCGAATACCTCAAGGTCTTAGCCATCTCACGTCTGTATCTTTCGAACGTCGAAAACGTGCAATCGAGCTGGGTGACGCAGGGACTAAAGGTATTGCAGCTCGGCCTGCGCTTCGGCGGCAACGACGTCGGCTCAGTAATGCTGGAGGAGAACGTCGTAAGGGCGGCAGGAACCTCTAACTGCACCACGGAAGAAGAGCTTCGACGGATCATCCGCGATGCCGGATTCAAACCTGTACAGCGCGACACCCTCTACAGGACAATGTTCCTGAACTAAGACGGCGGTTAGTGGCCAGCGAAGCGCGCTTGGCGTGTCAAAAATCGACCGCGCCGGCAAATCGCTTACAATTAGCATTTTAGGGTGTGTGGAGGGCTAGTTTCTGCTGGCGACATCTCTTCTGAAGTCTATGTTCATTGCTGCGCCGGCATTGCTGGCGCAGTCAAATCAGCACAGCCTTTCGCACTATCTTCGCTCCCATTACGGTGACCGCACCTTCGAGGGCCTCTATCGCCTCAATTGGTTTGATCTCACCCTGCTGATTCCGTACTTCCTGGTAATGATCATTCTGGCGTTTTACGGAATGCACCGTTACCAGCTCGTCTATCTCTACTACAAGCACCGCAAGAACGCCGCCAAAGAGCCGCCGAAGCACTTCGAACAGCTCCCGCGCATCACCGTTCAACTCCCAATTTTCAATGAGCAGTTCGTCATCGACCGTCTCATCGAATCCTGCTGCAATCTCGATTACCCGCGCGAATTGCTCGAGATTCAGGTGCTCGACGATTCCACCGACGAAACAACAGACGTCGCCCGCAACATCGTCGAACAGTACCGTGCTGCAGGCTATCCCATCGTCTACATTCACCGCACTGACCGCTACGGATTCAAAGCGGGTGCGCTCGATCACGGTTTGAAGACGGCGACTGGCGAATTCGTCGCGATCTTTGATGCCGACTTTGTACCGCCACAAAACTGGCTGATGCAGGTCATCCATCACTTCGCCGAGCCGGAAGTGGGCATGGTCCAGACCCGCTGGACGCATCTCAATCGCGACTACAGCTTTCTCACGCAGGTAGAGGCCATTCTGCTCGACGGCCACTTCGTCCTAGAACACGGTGGACGGTCACGTGCGAATGTCTTCTTCAACTTCAACGGTACTGCTGGCATGTGGCGCCGGTGTGCGATTGGCGAAGCCGGTGGCTGGCAGCACGACACACTGACAGAAGACACCGACCTCAGCTACCGCGCCCAGTTGAAAGGCTGGCGCTTCAAGTATCTTCAGGACGTCGAGTGCCCCGCTGAAGTTCCAATTGAGATGACAGCCTTCAAGACACAGCAGGCGCGCTGGGCAAAAGGACTGATTCAGACATCGAAAAAGATTCTGCCACAAGTCCTCGAAAGTAAGGCTCCGTTTCACACCAAGCTCGAAGCCTGGTATCACCTGACGGCGAATATCAGCTACCCGTTGATGGTCATTCTTTCAACGCTTCTGATGCCGGCCATGGTCATCCGCTTCTATCAGGGATGGTTTCAGATGCTTTTGATCGACTTCCCCCTCTTCATGGCATCGACCTTCTCCATCTCATCTTTCTATCTGGTCTCGCAAAAAGAGCTCTTCCCGCGCAGGTGGTACCGGACATTTCTCTATCTGCCGTTTCTCATGTCTCTCGGCATCGGTTTAACGATCACAAACACCAGAGCAGTCCTCGAAGCGCTGTTCGGAATCAAGAGTTCATTCAAGCGAACTCCAAAGTATCGCGTGGAGAAGCGCGGCGAAAAGTCCAAAGCGGCGAAGTATCGCAAGCGTCTCGGCATCGTCCCTTGGATTGAGCTGCTTATCGGTTGTTACTTCGCCGTGACAATCTGGTATGCGATGGCCAACGAAAATTACTTCACGGTTCCATTCCTCCTGTTGTTCGTCGTGGGCTACTGGTACACGGGATTGCTCTCGCTACTTCAAGGCCGCTTCGAGCGATGGCGTACAGGTGCGAACCTCGAAGAATCCTCTCCCAAGCCATTCCCCGTTGGCGTTTAAACTACAACGCGGGCAATAGTACACTCGATGCCATGACAATACTCCGCCGCGCACTGCCCGCCGTTGCGCTCCTGTTCACTTGCCTTTCAATTCATGCTCTAGATCGCCAGCAGACCGCCGACTACCGCGCACGCCGGGTTGAGTTAGCCAATAAACTCAACGGAGGCATTGCCGTCCTCTTCGCTGCTGAAGAGCCATTGCTTGATTTCATGCCTTATCGCCAGGATGAGGATTTCTACTATCTCACCGGGTGGAACGAGCCGGGCGCCGCACTCCTGATCGAGGCGCCGCAGCCTGCGCAGGGTACTCACCCCGCACGGACATATCGCGAAATCATCTTCCTGCCCTCGCGTAACCTGCGTCTGGAACTCTATACAGGAGTCAAACTTGATGCTGCCACGCCGAATGCACCACAAGTCGCCGGCGTAGACGAGGTCAAGTCAATGACCGATCTCGCGACGACGCTCAATCAGCTCGCCGCTGAGAATCGCGTCGTCATGCGCAATATCTGGTCAGAAGCCGATACCGAGCAAGCAAAAGCACTCATGCAGTGGACCGCGACCACCCTGGGCATGGACAGTGCCCCTCCATTTGCCGACATCCGTACCCCGGTGAATCAATTGCGCGAAACAAAAGACGCAGGTGAATTGGCGCTGCTTCATAAAGCATCGGACGCATCTGTCCAGGCGCAGCTCGCGATGATGAAGTCTGTGCATCCGGGACAAAAAGAGCGCACCGTCGCCGGCATCATCATCGAGAAGCTCATGGAAAACGGCTGCGAACGCCCCTCTTACGCACCGATCGTCGGCTCAGGAGAAAAATCAACTGAACTTCACTACTCCGACAACAGCCAAACAATGCAGCCGGGAGACGTGGTTGTAGTGGATGCCGCTGGCGAGTACTCCATGTACGCCTCAGACATTACCCGTACCGTTCCAGTCAGCGGCCATTTCACGGCACGACAGCGTGAAATCTACGACATCGTATTAGGCGCGCAAAAAGCGGCAATGGAAGGCTTCGTCGCGGGCAAGTCGCATCTCAATGACCCACAACACAAGTATCCCGACTCGCTCGACACCATTGCATTCACCTACATGAATACTCACGGCAAAGATCTGCATGGCGAGCCGCTCGGCAAGTACTTCATTCATGGAATCGGCCACTCGGTCGGCATCAACGTGCACGATCCTTATGACTACTCACAACCCATTCAGAAGGGCATGGTCTTCACCATCGAGCCGGGTATCTACATTCCCGAAGAAAAAATAGGCGTGCGCATTGAAGACGTTTTCTATGCCGATCAGGACGGCAAGCTCGTAGACCTGACAGAAGCCCTGCCAAAAGATCCGGAAGCGGTCGAAAAGGCCATGCGCAAGTAACCATGCAGATTGTGCATTCCTTCCTGTCAATCATGGCAGGATTCATCACCGTTGTAGGCTTGATGGGAATCGCCACCGCGCTGCTGAAGCGGTTCGCTCCCAATCTGACTCGTGATGACGCCCCACCCGATCATTTCGTGATGGCAGTCAACGTCGGGATAGGTCTGGTTTGTTCGCTTGCCGGCGGGTATGTGACGGCTCGCTACGCACAGGGCAATCCGTTGATTCACGCGCTTATGCTGGCACTTGCCGTATTGCTGCTAAGCGCGTTCTCAGCAGTGCAGATGAAAGGAAAGCAGCCCGTCTACTACCTACTTGTCCTCACCGTCATTCCGCCACTTGCAGTCTTATGTGGCGGGATCTTGCGCCTGCATCAGCTGGGTCTCAGCTGGTAGAGAAAGCAATCATGAAATCCGTTCTTGTTCCTCTTGCAATTGTTTGTTGACGAGCCTACTGCCATCTATGACGACACCACAATTCACGCCGACATTCGAATATTGAAATGCGATAATTCCTTCTAAGTGGCTTTATCTTCCGAAACTCAGCTCCCGCAAGGCTATTGGAATACTGCGGCTGAAACATACGAGCATGACTTTAGCGAGACTCTCGTCGGCAAACTGTGGCGAGACTCCGTTTGGAAAGAGCTCGATACCGGTTTTCTGGCTGGGCAACGCATACTGGAGCTTAACTGTGGAACCGGAATCGATGCTCTTCATCTCGCTAGCAGAGGTGTATCTGTTGTAGCCTGCGATATTTCTTCGCGAATGATTGAGCTAGCACGTCAGCGCGCCGCAGGAATCCAAATCACAGCCCCCGTTGATTTTCATGTTCTGCCAACTGAGCAACTGGCGAATCTTCAGGCTGAAGGTCCGTTTGACGGTGCGCTCTCAAATTTCTCCGGATTGAACTGCGTCAAGGATCTGACTCGTGTAAGACACGATTTAGCGAGTCGGCTCAGGCCAGGTTCACGCGCTTATCTCTGTATGCTAGGCCGCTTTGCACCGTGGGAAATCCTTTGGTATCTCGCTCATGGAAACTGGAAGAAAGCCTTCGAGAAACTTCATCGAGATAATCTTCAATCAGGAAATGAGGTCGAAGTACAGATACCCTCACGAAAACGGATTGTCGAGTTGTTTGCACCGGACTTTCGGCTTCGTTCATGGAAAGGAATTGGAATTGCCGTACCGCCTTCCTATATGGATCGTTGGTCGCGTAGGTTTCCAACGCTAATAAGAGGATTAGGCTGGGTGGATCGGAAGATCAGTCGTGCCCCCGTCTTTCGCGACTGCGGCGGCTGTATCCTGTTCGAATTCGAGCGAACAATTCAGTAGGCTGCAATGCAGATGCTACGAAAGCCTCGCAGCATTCTCAGGGAATGGCTCCTAGGACCATGGGATCTTGCGTATCAGTGGACACTCGGCCTTGAGGACCCGCAATCAGACGTCAGCGTTTGGCTGCATGGATTAGGACCGGCACGCGACGTAACCGAAAGCCATTTGATGGCCTGTGGATCCCCTTTCACCATCTGCATCGGGTTCGATCAAAAAGACGATTCGTCGATAAGAAGTGCAGAGCATCTGACTTTACATTTCTACGAGAATAGCGGTCATCAACGCTTGGGCGAAATTAAGCTTGGGTTTGTTTCTAGCCTCCGCGTCGACTCGCAGACCTTGTGCTTCTTTAGAGCCGTGGCTTCTCGAAACTACTGCCTGCCCCGGCGCTATCTCTGGCCACGTTCTCTGAGGAACTCGCTCCAACAGCGCTCAGCAAAGGATGGGGACGTGCCTATTACCGCTCGCGAGAGCCGCGCAATGGCTGTCTTCTACGTCTGTCCACGACCCGTAGTATTAGTGAGCGTGGCTGATGGACAAGAAGGCAATATGTTTCCCATGAATGTGATGGGGCCGGTGGGAAATGGCTATTTTGCCTTTGGACTCAACAGTAGTCGTTCCGCTGCTCCGCTCGTAGAGCGCGCAGGAAGAGCGGTATTGAGCAGCATTCCATTCGAAAGGGCTTCTATGGCAACTAGCCTGCGAACAAACCATAGAAAATCCAGCATCGATTGGAATCAATTACCTTTCGCCACTTCAACACCCCAGGGCTTTGGAGTGCCAGTTCCCGACTTTGCGATGCGGATTCGGGAGATGCAGGTTGAAGCAATCCACAAATTAGGGAGCCATACTTTGTTTGTCTCAAAAACAATCCGCGACAAATGGTTAACGAAAGGCCCACAATTTTTTGTCGCACACGGCATTTATCATGCCTGGCTGCAACGCACTGGACTTGATCGCAATAAACCTGACTAGCTTGATTACTATTAGTCGCGTCTTAGATGCAAAGGGCAGACACAAGGCCCGCCCTCTTTCTTAAGAAACTCGCCTACCAGCGAATTCCAAAAGTCACCGGGATCGTAGTGAAAGTTCCCGTACCCTGCTCCGTTGCGGACGCCGAAGGCGAGTCCACCCACACATAGCGCGCTTCCGCGAAAAGCTTGCTCTTGCTATCAGGACCAAAAGCCTTCCACGTAATGCCCGCTCCTATGTTCATTCCCCCTTGATTGCTGGAGAAATGACCAATGACGACGTTCTGCGTGCCCTCGAAGCAGAAGCCGAAATAATCGCAATAGAGCACCGGCACAGGCGTAGTAAAGGTCACCACCTTGCGATAAAACCCGCCGCCACCAATGAAATACCCACCGAAGTTGCCTCGGCTGGGCAGGTTCACAATCGGATCGATTGTGAACGACCAGACGCGGGTGTAACCGCCAGGAGCACCCACTGCAGCTAAGGTCGCGCCAGGAATCTTATCGTCGATAAATTGGTACTCGAGCAGCGCGCCTAGCCACTTGTTGAAATTCCATCCTGCGCCAAGCGTTAGATTGCCGCCGTATGTCGAATAGGTGGTCGCATCGTTTACAGGTGCGTTGAACCCGCCACCCGCTTCAAAGGCAATCTTGCTCCACTTGCTCTGGTAGGTCGGGTACCGGGAATTTGTCTGCCCATACTGCGGCTTAGGTGAAGGACTAGGATCGGCGGCGAGCGAAGCGCCGTCTATGTCTTCCCCATCCCAAACTGATTTGTTGTCATCCGAGGAGCTGAAGGCACCATGTGAGTCGCTCTGGGCCCTAGCAGTGATTGGCAGCGACGCCAAAGCAATTACAAATACAGCCATGGCGAAACGACGCAACAATATACGCGAAGGACTGCAACTGAAGACCATACATCCCTCAGTGAATGAAATTTTGGGGCTTCGTGGGTTCGCCCCTTATTTGTTACAACCCAAATCGGATGCTTTTGATTCGGTTGATGATGTATTTACAAGAAAAATCCCCTGCTTTCGTGTGCCGTTTCGTCAAAAGCAGGGAATTTTGTCGGTTCCGAATTCTCTTAGGGAGAGTTTTAGTCCTTAGTGAATATCGAATTGCTCCGGGTGCAATACTGGATCGCTCTTGACGATAATCGTCTTACCGATCATCTCTTCCATTTCATTCAGCCAGCGCGCATTACTCGCCTTCAGTGTCTTCACCACTTCCGGATGCACACGCAACAGCACATCGTTCCGCTCCAGATGCTTCTGCATCTTGCGCATCTCGACATAGATCTCATTGCACACCGTCATCGGGCTCTTCACCATGCCCGTACCCTGACAGATTTCGCAAGGCACGCTCAGCGTCCGCTCCAGAGATTGCTTCACACGCTTGCGCGTGATGGCGACGAGACCAAAGTCATTAAACTGCAGCACCTTTGACGGCGCGCGATCCGCCTTCAGCGCCTCTTCCAGAGCCTGCATCACCTTGTGTCGGTTCTTGCGCTCGTCCATGTCGATGAAGTCGATCACGATGATGCCGCCGAGATCGCGCAAACGAATCTGTCGCACAATTTCAGGAATCGCATCGAGGTTTGTCTTTAGAATCGTGTCTTCCAGGCGCGCCGTCTTGCCGACATACTTTCCGGTGTTAATGTCAATCGCAACCAATGCCTCAGTCTGATTGATAACGATCGAGCCGCCGGACTTGAGCCATACCTTCGACCGCAGTGCCTTGGTGATTTCATCCTGAATGCCGAATTGCTCAAAGAGTGGCGTTTCCTTTGTGTAGAGCTTCACACGCCGCACCAATGAAGGCTGGAAGCGATTCAGGAAGCGAACTACGCGCTCGTATTCCGTTTCGCTGTCGACCCAGATCGTCGAGAAGTTATCGCTTACCTGATCGCGTAGCACCCGCTCTACGAGATTGAGGTCGTGATAGATCAGTGCCGGAGCCTTGCCGTCATCTGACCTTTGCTTGATGTCATTCCACAAACTGATCAGGAAGCGAAGATCTGCACGAAGCTCATCTTCGGTTGCTGTGGCAGCCGCCGTGCGGACAATAAATCCACCGGAAGCCGTTCCCTTTTCGCTGATCAATATCCTCTTCAGTCGCTGGCGCTCATCGTCCGACGAGATTTTGCGCGAGACGCCAACATGGTTAACAGTCGGCATGAAGACGAGAAAACGTCCGGGCAACGCAATATGGCTTGTAATGCGCGCGCCCTTCTTGGCAATCGGTTCTTTGGCAATCTGGACAAGAATTTCCTGTCCCGGCTTCAACAATTCCGTGATGACCGGCAGATCGGTCACCTGCGCCGTTGCGCGGCGCGGACCTCCACCACCCGGACGGCGACGGCCATGACGTCCGCGTCCCCCACGACGCCGTTCGCGGAAATCCGGACGGCGAGTCTCTGCCTGATCCTGCGATACCTGAGCATCGGCAGACGCCTCTGCCTCACTTGGCTCTTCTTCAACTTCGTCCTCGTCGAGTTCCTCGACGTATCCCTGCTCTTCTTCGTTAGCCCGCTCTGCCAGCGCACCCTCAGGTCCGAAGTTCAAGCGCTGATTGATATGCAGATCGCGCACCATCGCGCCCAAATCGGCGCCATTGATCTGCTGATCGAGTGTCTGCTCTTCCAACTCTTCAAGATCATGTTCGTCAGCATGAGCGTGAATTGGTTCGAAGTCATATTCCTCTTCGTCAATGACCTCTTCTTCCAGAATTCCGGCACCTGGGGCGAATTTCTGGTCGGTTTCAGCTTCCGCCTGCGTGTCCATTGGAACAGGAGCAGCCTCTACCGGGCTGGACTCCGCCTCTTCCTCTTCCTGGAATTCCACGGTGTATGCAGGCTCAACAGCGGCTGGCGTAATCGATGATTCTTCTGTAACTGATTCAGCTACAGAGTACGGCTCTTCATTCGTGACCGCAGTGCCTGTCGGTTCTTCAGTCTCTGCGTTGTGCTCAACCTCCTCGGTTTCCTCAACAATGCTGGAAACTCGATATTCGCTGAGCGTCGCGGCATCTACCCGGTGCGAGGCCGATGCATGCTCAGGCTCGTACTCGTGCTCTTCCTCGACCGTTTCAATCGTCTCAGGGTGATCTTCCTCTTCATGAACGAGCGGCACAGGTTCAGAAACGATGTCCTGTGCGGAGTTCTCCTGAGCGGCATCTTCATGTACCGTTTCAATTGCGGCTTCTGTCAAAGGCTCGTGAACTTCCGCGTGAACATCCTCATGCACGAAAGGCGGAGCAGTCTGCGCGGGAACGACTGCCTCGGGAAAGGCTTCGCTGGCTTCAGCCTCTTCCACCGCAGGCACAGCAGGAACAACTGCAGCCACGTCCACGCCAGACACACCGGCTTCCCGGCTGCGACGATTGCGGTTTGAGCGCGACTCGCCTGGCAGCAACAAGCCACCGTCCCAG
>Ga0081540_1000963_pt1 | contig 25988 bp, 23 predicted proteins | sample TabmetS2T1R1_FD_71024 | JGI IMG/M metagenome (GOLD analysis project Ga0081540, IMG submission 71024) | Tabebuia heterophylla rhizosphere microbial communities from the University of Puerto Rico - S2T1R1 | ecosystem: Host-associated > Plants > Roots > Rhizosphere ...
CGCTGAACTGGCCGTTGAAGCAGCGCAGTTACCTGCCATCACCGATGTCACGCTCCGACCAGAACAGGAGTGGCGTTACATTGGCAAGAGCATGCGCAGGATCGATATCGTTGCGAAATCTACCGGTACACAGCAGTACGGGATTGATGTTCGCCTGGACCGGATGGTGTACGCCACCGTGCGGGCCAATCCCGGTATGGGAGGTACGATCAAACGATATGATGCCTCTGCCGCGGAAAAGCTGAGGGGCGTTAAAAAGATCGTCCCGGTCAAAGACGGCGTTGGCGTGATCGCCGATAACACCTGGAGAGCCTTTCAGGCCGCGGCCGCCATCAAGATCGAATGGAACGATCCTCCCTATCCGGCCAACTCGGCTGGAATGTGGAAGGTATTAGAAAGTTCGTTCTCCAAAGACCTGCTGGACAGCCGATTTCGCAACGACGGAGACGTCGAGAAGGCATTGGCCGCAGCATCCAAACCGATTGAGGCGGAGTATCGAACGCCGTATCTGGCTCACGCGCCGCTCGAGCCCATGAATGCGGTCGTACTCTATACGAAGGAACGGCTCGACATCTGGACGGGAACGCAGATCCCGCTATTCCTCCAGATGCATGCCGCGAAGCTGGCCAAACTCCCGGACGACAGGGTTTATGTGCACGCTCAGCCAATTGGCGGCAGCTTTGGAGCGCGACTCGACGACACCTATGCGTTACAGGCCATCGAGCTAGCGATTGCGATGGAAGGCGTTCCGGTCAAAATGACCTGGACCCGAGAGGAGAACATGGCGCACGACTATCCGCGCCCGATCCAGCTCTCGCGTGCAAAGGGAACGGTTCGCGACGGCAAGGTCGAGAGCATGAGCATCGATATCGCTGGTCAATCAATGGGGACATCCTGGTTTAACCGTCTGCAGGCGCCCGTTCCTCCCGGTCCCGACACCACCAGTGTCAATGGTGTTTGGGACCAACCTTTCGCAATACCGAACTACCGGGTGACAAGTTACCGCGCGAAAGAAATGGTACCCGTCAGCCCCTGGCGATCGGTTGGAGCTTCCGGCAATGGCTTCCATCATGCGTCCTTCCTGGACGAATTGATTCATGCCGCCGGCGCAGACCCGATGTCCGAACTCATTCGCCTCTGCAATCATGACGTCTCGAAGGCTGTCCTGGACACTCTGCGGGATATCTCCGGCTGGAAGGGACGCCGCATAGACGACAGGCGAGCTCGCGGGGTTGCCCTGACCTTGTCATTTGGCGTACCGATGGCCCAAGTCGTTGAAGTGAGCGATACGCTGCAAGGCATCAGGATCGACAGAGTATATGCCGTTTGCGACGTGGGCCGTGTTCTCGATCCGATCAATTTCGAGGCGCAAATCCAGGGAGGCATTATCTGGGGCTTGGGCCACGCGATGAATTGTGAGCTGACCTACGACAACTTCGCGCCGGTCCAGACCAACTATCACGTGTTTGAGGGAATGAGATTCCATCAGGCACCGGAAATCATCGTCAAGGGACTGCAACTTGGGAGTGACGTGCGCGGCATTGGTGAACCCCCTGTTCCGCCGGCGGCACCGGCGCTTGCTAATGCCATCTTTGCTCTCACCGGAAAGCGGGTCCGCGAACTGCCACTAAACAAGAGCGTCAAGTTCGCGTGACAAATTGATAGGAGAATGCCTTTCGACTGTACTCGCCGGGTCGCCGGCCGGAGGCAGTTACCGGCCTCCGACTCCCACAGAGTCATAGCCTGTGGGGTCCGACGCAATCGGCTCGGTTCGGAACCGCAGACCTGAATGCGTGCTGGTTTAGCCAGACCTGCCGAGAGCCTTCAGGATGAACCGGACCTGGTTGCGCAGGTCTGCTTCGGTGTATTCGCCATATCGAATGCAGTGCTCGATCAGGGTCGGATGGAAGAATGTCGCTTCGCGAGCTCCGGCTGGGCAAGCCCGTGCCACGAACTCCCAGCGAAGCGAACGAAGGCTGTCAAGCCGAAGCCCGCAGGGCGAAGGCGGACTGGTGGGCGCGCGGGAATCATCGTGCGGACTGGTATCGCAACCGATAGTTCAACAAGCGTATTTTTCCGCGATCTTGTCGCCAATCGAAAGCTCTTCAGCCTCCATGATTTTCAAACCGGTCTCGGTTATTTTGACAACATCGGTCACGCACGATTCAAATTTTGTTTTTTGACCGTGGGGCAGGCAAATGTCCGCCCGCGTGGTCGTTGCCTCCGTGCGCGGCGATGAACATGGCGACGGCCGACCGACAATAGGATTCGATTTCGTTGTCGTCCTCTGCTCTCGCCTGATCGAAGCGTGCGATCATCAGGAGATCGGATCCTTTGAAAAGCGCGGCAAACAAGCGGGCGGACCGGAGAGGATCGGGCACGTTCAGAACCGCCTTCGCGTGCAACTGACGCAACAGGGCCTCGATTTGGGTGATGACATGGACGGGGCCGGCTTCGAAATGGAGCTTGCTCAACGAGTTTTGACTCGTCTTGTCGGCCATGACCATGGCTTCGACACTGCGGACGTCTGATCTCAACAGCGTGCGAAGCAGCAATGATCCCACCGCCATGAGCTGATCGTCGACCGAACCGTCGACGCCTTCAAGAAGGGCCTGTGGTGCAAACAACTGATGGCAGCCGGCCGCCATGGCCGCGCTGAACAGCGCCTCCTTGTTCTCGAAGTGCCGATAGATGCTGAGCTTGGATATCTTCGCTCGCTGGGCGACCTTGTCCAATGTCGTGGCTTGAAAACCCAATTCCACAAAGAGTTCGCTCGCGGCGTCGACTATCGTTTGGCGAAGCGCCTCGTTGGCGGGCCGGCCGCGCCGGCCCTGTCTGTTTTCGGTCACGATAATTCCAGTACTTGACAGTATCCTAATTATTGAATTAGGATACCATATAGTATCTGAAATGTGCAAGCCAATGGATAGGTTTCAACCTGTCCTCCAACGGAGCCCATCACCATGGATGACGTCATCATCATCGGCGGCAGCTTTGCCGGTCTCGCCGGCGCCCTGCAGCTCGGCCGTGCCCGCCGCAAGGTCACCGTTCTCGATACCGGCCTGCCGCGCAACCGCTTCGCTGGCCACTCGCATGGCCTGCTCGGCCACGATCACAAGCCGCCACTACACATCCTGGCCGAGGCGCGGCAGCAGTTGGCGCGTTATCCCACGATCAAGCTGGTCAATGCCCGGGCCGAAAGTGTCTCCGGCGCCATCGACAATTTCAACGTCCTCACTTCCGATGGCGAAAGCTTTGGGGCGCGGCGCCTGATCCTGAGCTATGGCATCGCCGACCAGATGCCTGATGTTCCGGGCTTTGCCGAAAGCTGGGGCACGTCCATCGTGCCCTGCCCCTATTGCGACGGCTTTGAAGTCGCCGGCCAGCATTGGGGCCTCGTCTGGTCCGGCCCGCAGTCGCACAATCAGGCCAGGCTGTTCCTCGATTGGACCGACAAGTTGACGCTCTTCGCCGATGGTCACGACATTCCGCCCGATATCCGGGCCGATCTGGCGCGCCGAAGCATACCCGTCGTCGACGGCCGGATCACCGGGATCGCCCATCTCGGGGGCCATAACGCCACCGTCAAGCTCGATACCGGCCCCAATGTCGCGGTCGACATCCTGTTCGCGCATCCGCGCAACAAGCCGTCCGCAAGCCTGCATGAATCACTGGGCCTCGCCACGGTCAATACGCCCCTCGGCATCGCCATCAAGGTCGACGAGCGCCGCGAAACCAGCATGCCCGGCATCTACGCCGCCGGCGACCTCGCCAACCCCCTCCTCTTGGTCTCGGTCACCTTGGCATCATCGCACGGCGCGACGGCGGGTATCTCCGCCCAGCAGTCGATGCTGGTTTGAGAAGCACGGATTCCCTTCTCCCGAACTCAGGATCTCCGATGACCGACGACCTTCCCATTGTGCTCCTCCATGGCTCGGCCACCGGCTCCCCCTCCTGGGCCGCGGTCCGCACGGGTCTGGAGGCGCACGGCGCCAGGGTGTTGGCACCCGACATGCTCGGCTACGGACGGTGGCCGACACCGAGCGAGGCGTGGCAGCCAAAGGACGAGGTGGCCCACCTGCGCGGCTGGCTCGACATGCAGGGCGTCGGCGCGTTCCACCTCGTCACCCACTCGATCGGGGCCTTTTTCGGACTTCACCTGCGGCTGGCCGTCGGGTCTCGCGTGGCGCGGCTCACGTTGGTCGATCCTGTGGTCGTCAGCGTGCTGCGCGTGCCCGGGGAGGAAGACGCCCTGCGCGAGACGCAGACCCTCTGCGATAGGTTCATGCGCGCGCTCCCGGATCACGATGCGGCCGCCTGCCTGTTGGTGGAGCACTGGAGCGGCGCCGGCGCGTGGAACGCGCTGGGCGAGAAGGGGCGTGCGCTGGTTGCAGGGCTCGCACCGCGGCTGCGGCTCGAGATGACCGCCAGCGCAGCCGATCGGACCACGCTCGCCGAGTTCACCTCGACCGCGGTGCCGACCTCGGTGCTCGTCGGCGAGCGAACGTCGGCCGCTCCGCGGTCGGTGAGCCGTCTGCTCGCGGGGGCGTTCGACGCCCGCACGGTCGTTGTCCCCGGGGCTGGACACATGATCCCACTGACCCACCCCGCCGCGGTCGTCGAGGCGATTCACGCCGACATGGTGGCATCGTGAGTCGCGCCGAGCGCTCTCTCGATCCCAGGTGATCGGCCTCGAACAGCCCCGTCAACCAATTCAACACCAATTCCAGGAGCCGCCAGTGAAATTGTTCGGTCACACCATTCTCGTCACCGGCGGGAGCGCCGGTATCAGTCTCGCGGAGAAACCTTGACATGAAACACTCCCATCCCATCCTTGTCACCGGTGCCGCTGGCCAAGTTGGAGCGATCGGACCGAGCGTGACGAAGTCTCTGCTGGAGCGCGGGCTGAAGGTGCGCGCCATGGTCCGCCAGGATGACGGCCGGGCGGAATCGCTGAGGGCACTTGGTGCCGAGGTGATCGTCGGAGATCTGCTCGACCTGGACGCGGTGCACCGCGCCGTGGATGGCTGCAAGCGCCTGTACTTCAGCATGTCGGTCAACGAGAAGTATCTCGAGGCTACGACGAACGTGGCGGTGGTTGCCCGGCACCATGGCGTCGAAGCATTCGTCAACATGTCGCAGATGACGGTCTCGGAGATGAGCATCCGCGAGACCGCACGCAGCCCGCAGCACAAGCAGCACTGGCTGGCCGAGCAGGTCTTGCAGTGGAGCGGCTTGCCGGTGGTCACGATGCGTCCGACCGCCTTCATGGACGCGTTCTTCTGGCGATTTGCCGTTCCGACGGTCACCGCTCAGGACGCGCTGATGTTGCCCTTCGGAGAGGGAAAGACGTCGCCAATCGCCGCCCACGATGTTGCGCGGTGCGTGACAGAGGTGTTGGCGAATCCCGAGTCTCACCTTGGAAAGGTTTACGAGCTGACCGGTCCCCGTGCGGAGACTCTTCGCGAGGTCGCCGAAGATTTCACAAGAGTCTTGGGGCGTCCAATCACCTACATGAACATTCCGTTGGAACCGTGGCTGGAGAGCCTGCGATCCTTTGGCGCATCCGCACACGTGGTCGCGCACTTGGAGTCGATGGCACTGCTGCACCGGGACGGCCGATACGACCGATCCTCGGGCGATGTGAACCTGCTGACCGGTGTGTCGCCGATGTCGATCGAGGACTTCGTGCGCGCGCATCAGAACGACTTTCTGAAGGCAGACGCGCGCAAGCCGTAATCTTTCGCTTGTAGGCCGGATGAACTGCATCGTCTCGGAAGTCCCCGGCGGTCGCCACTGCGCCCAGTGACCGGGTAGCTGGAGGCGGGATCGCTGGAGACGATGCTCGCTTCGGCATCGGATGGCTCAGTTTAGAACGAATCAGAACAAGGATATGTCATGGCACAGCACAATGCCGATAGGGTCGCCGACTGGAATGGCCAAAGCGGGGAGCGCTGGGTCGCCCACCAGGCCCGGCTCGACGCCAGGCTGGCGGTGTTCGGCCAGGCCGCGATCGAAGCCGCCGCGCCCGCGACGGGCGAGCGCGTGCTGGACGTCGGCTGCGGCGCGGGCGCGTCGAGTCTGGCTCTGGCCACCTGCGTCGGCGCGAAGGGCCAAGTGCTGGGCGTAGACATATCCGAACCGCTGATCGGCCGAGCGCGCGCGCTTGCGCCAAGGGATGCGCCGGTCCTGTTCCGGGTGGCCGACGCCAGCAGCGCCGAGCTGCCCGAGGGGGCGTTCGACATCCTGTTCTCACGTTTCGGAGTGATGTTCTTCGACGATCCGACAGGGGCGTTCGCCCATATGCGCCGTGCGCTCAAGCCGGGCGGGCGGGTCGCTTTCGTCTGCTGGCGTGGCGTGACCGAGAACGATTGGATGCGCCTGCCGATGGGCGCGATCATGGGCATCGTCCCGCCGACGGCGCCGCCCGATCCCGAAGCGCCCGGTCCATTCTCGTTCGGCGACCCGAGGCGGGTGGCTCGGATCCTGACGGCGGCCGGGTTCACCAATATCGCTTTCGCGCCCTTCGATGCTTCGGTCCCGCTTGGCGAGGGCGCGACGCGGGACGCGGCGATCGACGACGCGGTGAAGATGACGTTGGAGGTCGGCCCGCTGTCGCGCGCGCTCGCTAATCAGCCTGACGACATCCGCGCCCGCGCCTCGGTCGCGGTTCGTGCCGCCTTCGCGGGCCGCCCCGGCGAGCGGTCGGTGATGCTCGACAGCGCGACGTGGATCGTCACGGCGCGCAATCCGGCAACCTGACACATGCGGACCCAGTTGAACCCGCGATGACGGCGCAGCCGGCGGAGCCGAAGCAATCTTCACGATCCTCGCGCTACGGGACCAAGTGGCACCGCCCACTCTCAATCTCGACAATGGCGACGCCGCATCCCAAGGCGTCGACATCGTGGCCCGCGAAGCAAGGTGCATGCCCATGGAATATGCGATTTCCAACGGATTCGGCTTCGGAGGCGTCAACGCGAGCGTCATCTTTCGACGTTGGCAATGAGGGGTTCATCCACCGCGTGGAACGATTCAAGGAGATCGCCGACACGGGCTCAATGCGCTCAACGGCGCTGTCTAGGATCGTGGAAGATCGTGGTTTGGCGCACAAAATCGCACAAATGGCGGAGAGAGTGTCAGTCAATCCCCATTGAAAGAGAAAGCATTTTCGACTTTTCTGGGCCAAAACCTACAATTTCCGCTACGCCGGAAAATGAGTTTCGCTACGGGAGGCGCAACCGCCGATACCGACTTTCGTTGAAAATGGCGATCTGACCGGTTCTCGCTTTGGCTTTGCAGCCCCTCGCTCTCCTGCTTGATAGCGAAAAACGCTCAAGCAAACCGATCAGGCCGAAAGGCATCGAGGTTCAGAGCCTCATTCCGCCTCTCGATGAGACTTGCAACAATGCGGCTCGTGGCGCCGGCCAAGGTCATGCCGAGATGTCCATGGCCAAACGCGTGGATCAGGTTCGGATAGCGTCGGCTGGGTCCAATGACGGGCAGCGAATCGGGAAGCGAGGGGCGAAAGCCGAGCCAATGGGATTGAACGGGGCCGAGATCCGGAAAGAGCTTACGGACGCCTCGCTCCAGAAGGGCAATCTGCTTTGGATTGAGCGGCGCGGAGAGGCCGCCGAGCTCGACCGTTCCTGCAACCCGCAAGCGGCCGGCCATGGGTGTGACATAGAAGCCCAGATCAACCGGGCTGACCGGCCTCTTGATCGGACAGACGTCCATCGCGAATTCGATGTGGTAGCCGCGCTCCGTGTCGAGGGGAATGTCCTCACCGGCTTGTTGGGCCAGAGGGCGAGACCAGGCACCGGCTGCGAGGACGACCGTGTGCGCTTCGATCGTGTGATCGCGGCACGTCAAACGGATTCGTCCGCCGTCCTGCGGTTCCAGCCGATCGACATGAGCGCGCTGGAACGAAGCGCCTCTTGTCGTGGCCGCGGCAGCCAGTCGGCTGGTCAGCCCGGCAGGATCGACGGTGTGAGCGGCATCGGGAAAAAAAATGCCCCCAGCCGCCGGGGGAAGCGCAGGCTCCAGCCTTGCGACCTCTTCTGACGTCAACCGCTCGTGTCGAACACCGAGCTCGTTGCTCAGCCGAGCACCCCACTCGTCGCCTTCTCGCGGGATTTTTTCCCGATAGAGATAAAGGCACCCCTCATATCGTAGAAGGTCTGAAAGTTGAGCCCGCTCTGCGAGCTCACGCCAACTCGGCATGGCATCTTTCAGCAGATCTGCCAGCGCGTATGCGTTGCGGCGCGCGCGAGCAGGCGTGGATTGCCAAAGGAAGCGCGACAGCCAGGGAATGAGCGCGGGCAAGCCGGCCGGCCTCACGGCGAGAGGGCTGTCCGGATTGACAAGCAGGTTTGGCAGATTCCGCAAGACATCGGGGTTGCCGACCGGTGCACAGGCGTAGGGAGCGAAGGTCCCCGCGTTGCCGTAGGAGGCGCCCGACCCAGGCTCGTTCGGGTCGATGACGACGACCTCACGGCCAGCCGCGGCCAGCCGGAACGCGATTGCGAGCCCAATGATTCCGGCCCCCACGATCGCAACGTCCGTTTTGATCAATTCCGCCACAACGCCTCAGACCGCGCCCGAGATTTCAAAATGACCTGCATTCAGCAGGTCGATCATGATCGAAAGCGCCTGCCGCAATTCGCCGGATGACGGCGCGGCGCCCACATTGATGCGTACCGCATGAGCGAGAGTCTCACGTCCGACGGCGAACGCATCAGCCGGAAGCACGCCCACGCCACGCTGACGGCAGGCGCGGGCGAAGGCAGCGCCACGCCAAGGTTCAGGCAGATGCAGCCAGGCGTGAGGCGAGGTCTCCTGCGTCTGGAGATCGAATGCCGCAAGCGTCTCGCGCAAGATGGCCTGGCGCCGTCGCAGCTCCTCACGCTGGACCTCGATGATGTGCTTCGCGGTCCCCTCTTCCAGCAAAATGGTGGCGATCAGCGCCGTGAGCGGGCTGATGCTCCAGCAATCGATCCTCAGCGCCGCCGCGACATTGCCCAAGACCGCGCGTGGCGCGACCACGAACCCGTAGCGCAGGCCGGGCGCAATGCATTTCGACAGGCCGCTGATGTGGACCGTGAGCTCGGGCTCCAGGGCGGCGAAAGACGGAACGGCACGATCGAGCAACGGACGATAGACGTCGTCCTCGATGATCAACACGTTGTGGCGGCGCGCGATCACGGCGAGTGCGCGGCGGCGCTCTTCGCTCAATGTCACCGTTGTCGGATTGTGCAGGCTGGGCACGAGGAAAACCGCACGAGGGCGCAAGGTCGCGCAAGCCGCCTCGAAAGCATCCGGCCGCATGCCTTCTCGGTCAATCGAAACGCCGCGCAGGTCGACGCCTTGTGACCGACAAAGGGCGCTGATGCCTTGATAGGTGATGGAATCGGCGAGCACGATATCGTCGGGCTGCGTCAGGGCCCGCAACACGCAGGCAAGGCCATGCTGGGCGCCGTCGGTCAGGACGACACGACCGGCGTCACCATCTCCAGCGACGCCGTCGAGCCAATCTGCCACCGCGGAGCGCGCCCATTCCGGACCTTCAGGAGGATGGTAGTCCTGCAAGGCGCCAAACCGGCGATCCTTTGCGATGTGCGGCAGCAGCAGCGAGAGCGCTTCGCGATAGGCCGACGTCGCTGGCCTGTTGACAGACAGATCTATAAGCCCGGCCTCGTCGCTGGGAGCCGATTTGAAGCCGCCCTCCTCCGCCTCCTTGCCGGCGACAAGGGTTCCGCGACCAGGACGCGCCTCCACTAGTCCACGCTGCTGCAATGCCGAGAAGGCACGCGTGACGGTCGTGACATTGATGCCGAGCAGGCGCGCAATTTCCCGGTGCGGCGGCAACCGGTCGCCTTCCGCCAGCTCGCCACGCGCAATTCGCTCACCGATGGCATCCGCCAAACGCTGATAAATTGGGCGATCGTTGTTCGGCAGTTCCAGATTTTCGAGCATTGCGGCTTGGCGCCCTCAACGTTCCTATCGTCAGCAAAGCCTTCTTAACATGGAGAAAAGCACCAGACAATAAAACTTGTATGCATATCAACAGGCTCCGACAGTGTATTATATGGCACCATATCTGCCATAAATTGCGTCATGAGAGCAACTTGACGCTGCTATCGCCTCATTGTACGGTCACTCAACCTCTTATTGTCTGACCACATAACTAAGGCAAGTGCCCTGGAGGTCGAGCGATGGTTTCAACCGGACAAAGTTCGTCGTTTCATGAAGCCTCGGTCGGGGCCGCGCCCTTGGCAACGCGACGGCCGGGTGCCGTTGGTGGCGGAAAGACGGGCGTCGCGGCGACAGGCAAGCCAGCTGGCGAGAACGGGAAACAGCTCGACGCCAAGTTTGTCGAATTCATCGATGTCGAGAAGACCTACGGTGATTTCCACGCCGTCCGCCGGCTGAATTTGAGCATCGGCCGCGGCGAGTTTCTGACTTTCCTCGGACCGTCGGGCTCCGGCAAGACCACCACATTGAACATGCTGGCGGGCTTCGAACGCCCCAGCCAGGGCGTGATCACGCTCGACGGCAAATCGGTCGACCGCCTGCCGCCGTACGAGCGGAATATCGGCATGGTGTTCCAGAACTACGCGCTGTTTCCGCATATGAGCGTGGCGGATAACGTCGCCTTCCCGCTCTCGGTACGCAAGACGCCGAAGGCCGAGATTGGACCACGCGTTATTCGTGCGCTCGAAATGGTCAAGCTCGAGCGCTTCAAGGATCGCAAGCCGACGCAGCTCTCTGGCGGACAGCAGCAGCGCGTCGCGCTCGCCCGCGCACTCGTCTTCCAACCGACCCTCGTTCTGATGGACGAACCCCTCGGCGCGCTCGACAAGAAGCTGCGCGAGCATATGCAGATCGAGCTCAAGCAGATCCACGAGATGCTCGGTGTCACCATCGTCTACGTGACGCACGACCAGAGCGAAGCGCTGACGATGTCGGATCGCGTCGCGATCTTCGAGAACGGCGCGATCGTTCAGATCGGAACACCGGATACACTTTATAATGAGCCCGCGACCGCCTTCGTCGCCGGCTTCATTGGCGAGAACAATGCGCTGGACGGCATCGTCGAGCGTGTCGACGGCAATCAATGCCTCGTCACGCTGGCCACGGGATTGACGACCACGGCCATGGCGATCGGAGATATTCGTCCCGGCTCGGCGGTCCAGCTGGCCGTCCGGCCCGAGCGGATCGGCGGTGCCGGCGAACAAGCGGACAATCGTTTTCGGGCGACGGTCGACGGCCGGATCTATCACGGCGACCATCAACGCCTGCTCGCGCGCCTACCGAGCGGGCAGCTGCTGACCATCAAGATCGGCCCTGACGCAGCGACGGCGGCGGGCGAAGCCATCGATCTTGGCTGGCGCACGGCCGATTGCCGAGCTTTTCCGGCAGGCATCGCCCCGAACGGCACCACCGCGAACACAGGGAGCGTTTCATGAAGCGTATCTACAGGACGACGTTGCTTGCCTTCTTGCCTGCCTTGGCGAGCGTCGGGATCGTCTCGCAAATCCAGCCCGCCGTTGCCGGGGAACTCACCGTCATGGCGACCGGCGGCGAATGGCAGGCTGCACTGCGCAAGGCCTGGTTCGAGCCGTTCGCCAAAAAGGCGGACATCCAGTTCAACGAGCAGGAATACACCGGCGAGCTCGGAAAGATCAAGGCGATGGTCGAGACCGGCAACGTGCCGATCGACCTCGTGACGGTCGAGACCTCGACCGTGCTGCAAGGCTGCGACGCCGGCGTGCTGGTGCGCCTCGACTATTCGAAAATCGCCGATCGTTCGCGGTTCCTTCCCGGCACGGCGCTGGACTGCGGCGTCGGCATCGATGTCTACGGTGATGTCCTTGCCTACGACACCACCGTGTTGAAGGAAGCCCCGACGTCGGTGCTCGATATCTTCGACACCAAGAAATTCCCCGGCAAGCGCGCCATGCGCAAGGCGCCGGCGCAGAATCTCGAATGGGCGCTGATGGCCGACGGCGTGCCGATCGCCGACGTCTACAAGGTGCTGGATACACCTGCCGGCGTCGACCGCGCGTTCAAGAAACTCGATACGATCAAGATGGACATCGTTTGGTGGGATGCTGGCGCACAGCCGCCGCAATTGCTCGCTTCCAAGGAGGTGGTGATGACGACCGCCTGGAACGGACGTATCCAGAATGCGATCGACAAGGACAAGCGGCCCTTCGCGATCGTCTGGGACAATCAGATCGTCGAATACGACATGATCGCGATTCCGAAGGGCGCCAAGAACCTCGACCTCGCCTACAAATATCTCGCCTACGCCGCCGAACCGGAGGTCAGCGCGCAGCTCGGCCGCCATATTCCCTACGGTCCTGTGATGGCGGACGCGACGCCGTTCGTGCCCAAGGATGTGCTGTCGAAACTGCCGACGGCACCGGATCACATGAAGGCCTATCTGGTCGGCGACGTTGAATTCTGGGGCGACCATGGCGAGGATTTGGTGAAGCGCTTCAACGCCTGGCTCGCCCAGTAAGATAGTGCGCCGACATCGCGATCGGGCAGTCATGCCCGATCGCCCAGCGACCACTGCGAGGTGATGTTCATGTCGTCGATCGCAATATCAGGTATCAAAACACGGAGCGGCGCGACGGATCGCAGCGACAGCCTGCGGCCACTGGCATTGGCCGCGCCGCTGCTGCTCCTGCTCGCCTTCAGCTTCGGGGCGCCGATCGTGCTGTTGCTGTCGCGCGCCATCTATGAGCCGACGATCGCCAATGCGCTTCCACACACCATCGCGGCCTTGCGCACCGACAGCGCCACGGGCGTGCCGGGCGAACCGGTCTTCCGCGCCCTTGCAGAGGACTTGAAAGCGGCCCAGGTGGCGGGCGCCATCTACGAATTCGCCAAGACCCTCAACACCCGCCTGCCCGGCGCGCGCAGCCAGGTTTTGCGCGTGGCGCGTCTTGCCAGCCAGGACACGGCAGCCACCAAAGAGGCGATAATCAAGGCCGCGCCGCTTCTCGGCGAGGACCAGGGCTGGGCGGCGATCCGGTCAGGCACCAACCGCTTCACCTCGTTCTTTCTGCTCAGCGCGTTCGACCTGCGCTGGACCGACCAGGGAACGATCGGCGCGGTGCCCGCCGGTCAGGCCGTGTTCACCCGGGTGTTCGGCCGGACCTTCCTGATCGCGACGCTGGTGACGCTGGCGACGCTCGCGCTCGCCTTTCCGCTCGCCTATGTGATGACCAATGTGCGGCCAGTGGTCGCCGGCATCGTGCTCGTGCTGGTGCTGCTGCCGTTCTGGACGTCGATCCTGGTGCGCACCGCGGCATGGACCGTGATCCTTCAGAAATACGGCCTGCTCAACGACCTGCTGCTCTGGCTCGGCGTGACGTCTGACCGTCTCGAACTGATGTACAGCCGGACCGGCCTCATCATCGCCATGACGCACATCCAGCTGCCCTTCACGCTGCTGCCGATCTATAGCGTGATGCGCGCGGTGAACACGTCGCAGCTCAGGGCGGCTCAGTCGCTCGGCGCCCGCCCCCTCACCGTGTTCCGCAGGGTCTATCTGCCCCAGGTCATGCCGGGTGTGCTGGCAGGCTGCCTGCTCACCTTCATCCTGTGCCTCGGCTATTACATCACGCCGGTCCTGATCGGCGGCGCCAGCGACCAACTGATCAGCAACTTCATCGCCAACTACGTCAATGTCGAATTGAATTGGGAAATGGCGGCCGCGCTCAGCTTCGTGCTGCTGGCGTCCACGCTCGGCCTGTACGTGACGATGACACGCTATCTAGGTCTCGACCTCTTCAAGATGGGATGATGCGCCATGCTGCTGTCGCCCTACCCGACCACCACTGAATGGATTCGCGTCGCCGCGCTGTGGATCTGGTGCGTCCTGGTGCTGATCTTCCTCGTCGTGCCGATCTTCGTGCCGGTGCCGCTCTCCTTCAACAGCGGGTCATTCTTCACCTTCCCGCTCGCGGGCGTTTCGACACGCTGGTACGAGGTCGTGCTCGGGACACCGCGCTGGCGTGCCGCCATCGGCAACAGCCTGCTGATCGGAGCAGGCGCGACCGTCCTTGCGACCGTCCTCGGAACGCTCACCGCGATCGGCCTGTCGGACCCGAAATTCCCGGCGCGGCGGTTCGTCGTGCCCCTCCTGATTTCGCCCCTGATCGTCCCAGTCGTCGTCACCGCGGTCGGGACCTATCTGTTCTATGCCCGCATCGGGCTCGCCAACACCTATGCCGGCATCATCCTCGCCCACACGGTTCTGGCGAGCCCCTTTGTCGTCGTGACCGTCGGCGCAAGCCTCTCGGGCTTCGACCGCAACCTGATGCGGGCGACATCGATTCTCGGGGCGAAACCGCTGACCGGGTTCTTTCGGGTCATGCTGCCGTTGATTCTGCCGGGCGTACTGTCAGGCGCGGCCTTCGCGTTCGTGACGTCGTTCGACGAGGTCGTCGTCGCACAGTTTCTCGCCAACGCGCAGCAGCGCACCCTGCCGCTCGAAATGTTCACCGGCTTGCGCGAACAATTGAGCCCGGCGATCACGGCGGCGGCGACCTTGATGATGGGTCTGTCGATCCTGCTGCTGATCGTCGCCAACCTGCTCGCTCGCCGATCACGGCAAAGCGGCGCCGCCGCGGCCGAGTGAGGCCTTGCGACATGTTCTATCACACGACGATCAATGGCACGCGCTGGGGATTTCACGATCTCAAGACACTGCTCGCCAAGGCTTCGCCGGCGCGCTCCGGCGATGCTCTCGCCGGCATTGCCGCGCAAAGCGCCATCGAGCGCGTCGCCGCCCAGATGGCGCTGGCGGATCTGCCGCTACAGACGTTCCTCAATATCGACCTCATCCCGTATGAAGAGGACGAGGTCTCCCGTCTGATCTTCGACAGTCATGACCTGGCGGCATTCGAACCGGTGTCGCATCTCACCGTCGGCGGGTTCCGCGAATGGCTGCTCGACACGCGGACCACGGCAGGCCATTTGACGACGCTGGCTCCGGGCCTGATCCCGGAAATGGTCGCCGCGGTGTCGAAGATCATGCGCGCGCAGGACCTGATCGCGGTCGCCGCCAAATGCAGCGTCGTCACGGCTTTCCGCAACACGATCGGCTTGCCTGGACGGCTTTCGACGCGGCTACAACCCAACCACCCGACCGACGATTCCCGCGGAATCGCGGCGAGCCTGCTCGACGGGCTCCTGTTCGGAGCCGGCGATGCCGTCATCGGCGTCAATCCCGCGACCGACAGTCTGCAGGACTATATGCGCATCGTCGGCCTGCTCGACGATGTGCGCCAGCGGCTCGATGTTCCGACCCAGACCTGCTGTCTGGGTCACGTCACGACCGCGATCCAGGCCATCAATCTCGGCGCCCCGGTCGATCTGGTCTTTCAATCCATCGCCGGCTCGGAAAAGGCCAATCGCGGATTCGGGATCAACCTGTCGTTGCTGACGGAGGCTCACGATGCCGCGCTGTCGCTGGCGCGCGGCACGATCGGCCGAAACGTGATGTATTTCGAGACCGGACAGGGCAGCGCCCTGTCTGCGGACGCGCATTTCGGCATCGACCAACAGACCATGGAAACGCGCGCCTATGCGATCGCGCGACGATTCACGCCGCTGCTGGTCAACACGGTCGTAGGCTTCATCGGTCCCGAATATCTCTACAACGGCAAGGAAATCACCCGGGCCGGGCTCGAGGACCATTTCTGCGGCAAGCTGCTCGGGCTGCCGATGGGATGCGACGTCTGCTACACCAATCATGCCGAGGCCGATCAGGACGACATGGACGCGTTGCTGACGCTGCTCGGTGCCGCAGGCGTCACCTTCGTCATCGCGGTCCCCGGCGCCGACGACGTCATGCTGAATTATCAGAGCCTCGCCTTTCACGACATCCTCTACGCTCGCCAGACTCTTGGTCGGAGATGCGCTCCGGAGTTCGAGAATTGGCTGACGCGAATGGGGCTCACCGACTGGGACGGTCGGCTGCTCGAGAAGGCGGCGTCCGGAGCGATCGGCCCGGCCATTGCGCTGATCGAGACGATGAAAGCCTGACGATGCGAGACGACCCGCCTCGTGAAAACGATGAGCTCGCAGTGCTCGACAAGCTCGCGAGCTTGCGACGCTTCACGCCGGCGCGCATCGCGCTTGGGCGAAGCGGGTCCGGGCAACCGACCGCGACGAGCCTCGGCTTCATGCTCGATCATGCCCGCGCACGCGACGCCGTTCACGCCGCGCTTGATTTCGATTCGATCGCGCGATCGCTTCGCGAGCAGGACTGGAGGGTCGTTACCGCCCGGAGCGCCGCTTCCGATCGGACCGAATATCTGCGCCGCCCGGATCTGGGACGCCGCCTTTCGCCCGAGGGACGTCTTGCCATCGAGGGCCAGAGGCGCGGCGACGATGTCGCTATCGTCGCCGCCGATGGCCTTTCCGCAACGGCCATCGAGATCAATCTTCTGCCGTTGCTCGATCGTCTGCGACAGCTGCTGTTGGCCCGGAGCCTCACGATCGGCCCCCTCGTTCTGGTCGAGCAGGGACGCGTCGCGATCGGTGACGAGATTGGTGAACGACTTGGCACGAGGCTGGTCGTTGTCCTGATCGGCGAACGTCCGGGTCTGTCCGCGGTGGACTCGCTCGGCGCCTACATGACATGGCAGCCACGGATCGGCACGATGGATTCGGACCGAAATTGCATATCCAATATTCGCCCCGCAGGTCTGCCGCCGGAAGAGGCCGCGACACAGATCGCCGGCGTGATCGAGCTGGCGTTCAAGCATGCCGCGACGGGCGTCCAGCTGAACGACCTGCGGGAAGGTGGCGCGCAAATTCAGAAACCCTAGATCGTCTCGGTCAGAGCGCACGTATGAGATCGTAGGCCGGCGTGGAAAATCGCACAAATGGCGGAGAGAGTGTCAGTCAATCCCCATTGAAAGATAGAGCATTTTCGACCTTCCTAGACCAAAACCCACCATTTGAGCTACGCAGAAAACGGGATTTTGCTTCCGACAAAAGTCAATTTTATAAACCCGATTCCGGGGCGCCCGGTCCGAACCTCAGGAGGTCGTGTCCCAAGCTTTCATTTCAATCGGGTAGGGAATCGGCGGCCGTGACGCCACTTTACTTGCGTGGGACGCCTCAGGGAGAACAAAGAATCGGGGGTTCGAGTCAGGGGTCCGCTACATCGCGAAACCCACTATCCTAGTAGCCCTGTTTTCTTATCGGCGGGAAGCGTAACTTGATCGGTGACCTCTTGATAGTCCGTCGAGAACCGCCTTTTGTGCGCGATCCAACCACGCCTCGAATCTACCGAATAAATTCAACTCCCGGGCTCGCAACACCCATCTCTTGCGATTGGTCAAGCGAGAAATTCCAAGCTCGTTACCTGAAGGTGCTCGCTTGCGATATCGCTGGCGGGTCAAGCCTTGCCGTGTCTTGTCCGCAACAGGTTGAAAACGCCCGAAACAAGTTCACTCACCTGCTCCCGTGCCTTCGCGGAGCCCCTGGTCCGCGCCACTTCGGCGGACGATTCGCGCAACAGGGCGAGCAAGGTGCAGGCGATGTATTCCGTCGAGTATGGCTTGATGCGATTTGCGGCGCGCAACGCATCGAGCGTATGCCGCAAGGCACCGAACGCATACCGCATTTCGATGTCCCGCCAAGCAGCGGGTCCTATGACTTGCGGTGCCTCGATGAAAATGATGCGCTGAACGTCCGGCCGTGCGCAGAGATCGATGAGCTTTTCGAAGGCAGCATGCAATGCCTCCCACGGGTCGCCCACCGCAACGGAGCTCGACGCAGCCAGAATCTCGGTTTCAAGTTCTTCGGCGACGGCTTGAAAGAGCGCTAACTTGTTTTTGAAGTGGTGATAGATCGCCCCCGTGGTCAGTCGAGCGTCTCTGGCAATGTCGACGATATCGGCCTCGTTGTAGCCCTTGCGCGCGAAGTGGCGTCCCGCGACGGCCATCAGAGCCGCACGAGTAGCCTCGATGTTTTCCTGGCGACGTGACTTTCGCGGGATCGTATTGCTTCCCAACGCTCGGACGTGCCCGCCAATATGCATACGGTGCCGCAAAATTCAACTGCGCGTCGCCCTAGAGGCCCCAAAACGGCTTGGTCGCCTCATAGTAGCTTTACATAATCGATTTATGTTATATAATCTAATTATGTAAAAGGACGCGGCCATGGAATTGTATTTCTCGCCTTTCGCTTGTTCGTTCGCCGCTCGTGTCACGATCTATGAGGCGAGCCTCGAGAACGAAATCCGGCTGCGTGCCGTCGATCTCAAGACACTCATGCTCGACGATGGGCAAAGCTACCTTGCCATTCATTCCGTGGGGCAGGTGCCCGCACTGCTAACGCGCGAGGGGCGGCTGTTGACCGAAAACCTGGCGATCCTGCTCTACATCGCGGACATGGCTAAGGCGGCGAGCCTCGCCCCAGCGGACGGTTACGCAAGGTACGACCTGCTGCAGTGGTTGAGCTTCATCGGCGGCGAGCTTCACATGCGAGTATTCAAGGCACTCGTGTCATCGACACCGAACGAGGGTGCCCAGGAGGCGGCGATAGCTGCGGCGCCAAAGCGGCTCGGATATCTCGACTCCCATCTCAGTCACTGCAATTATCTTCTCTCAGAATTCTCGGTAGCAGACGCCGCACTGATCGCGATCCTCAACTGGGCGCGTCACATTCGCATGGACCTCGTCCCCTACCCGGCAATCCGCAGCTACTACGAACGACAATTGACGCGTCCAGCGGTTGCGCGCGCTATCGCCGACGAGATGAAGCTGATCGGAACGGCTTCAGGAGCAAACGGGACGATCTAAGACCAAGTTCGAAAAGCAACGACAAAAGGGAAGATCACTATGGCGAGCAAGTTTGGAAGCATAATTCTCGTCGTCGCGATCCTGTTTTGCCTGCTCACGACCGTCAGCGCCGGCGTCCGCCCAGAACGTTTCGCTGAACAGCTCGGCATGAAGATCGTGAACGCGGGGGGGACCAACGAAGTCTATGCGCAGTATGCGGGCTTCTTCCTTGCCGTGGCCGTTGTGTGTCTGATCGCACTTCTCGGTCAGATACCTCGCGCGGCCGCCTACATCATGCTGATCGCCATATTCGGCGGCCTTCTTGCCGGTCGAGTGTTCAGCCTGATGGCAAACGGCGGCGCTGCAGGCTTCACACCAACGATCGTTGCGCTGTACGCGATTGACGCAATAGGCCTCCTGGTCGCTGCCACGGCCTACGCCTTCGACAGATCGTAAGGCGAGGGGCCGCAAAATTGGTTGCGGGTGATTTGACACTGCGGAACCAAGCCATTGATGTTGCCAGCGTGACCTTCTGAGATCAAAATAAGACGCAGCAATCCATTGAGATTGCTGGGTTCTTTCGATCGACTTGGTTGCTAGGGCTCCCAACACCTAATTCTTGCGGTTGGTCCAGCACACGGCCTTCCTTCCCGGCGCCGCGTCCACGACTGGGTCGCCACGGCGATCGACGGACACCTCAGTAAAACTGGCATTCCTCGCAAGACTGCGGTCGACACACGTACCTGAAGCCCTGTTCTCTTGTCGGCGAGCAGCCTGACGACTTCATGGTTCGCCGAAATCGCCGTTCGTACACGATTCCACGCATACGAACGTCTGGACGCGAGCTTCGACAAATAGACCGATAAACCAGACCACTGTTGTCGAGACTTTAGTTTCTTGTACTCGAGGCGGCGAACAGCTGATCCATCGCTTGGTGCAGAACGTTGATCGCCTTCAGCGGCCGAACCATCACTTTAAAGCGGTTGATGCGGTCTTCTGAATTCCAGCTGATGATATCGACGGCATTGATCTTCACACCGTCGATTTCCGTCTCAAGCTCCAGCACTGCCGACTCCTCTGCGAACCAGCGGCGGACAAATCTAGCCTCGGGACCGCCCAGCACCATCACCGCCCCGATGAGATATCGCGTGGTGATTGCGCGACCAATTTGCGGCGTATGCACGATTGGAGATTCGAAAACTACGTCGTCGGCCAGCAATTGGTCGAGCAGTGCAAAGTCGCGCTTGCTGGCGACGCTTTCCCAACGTTCGATCGCCAAGGGTATTCTCATCATATCCACACTCCATTCGGTCAGCGCTTTCAACGAAGAGAGCGTCGGGTTGCCCTCACATCGCAAGAGCCCGAGCCCCTATCTAATATTCGCGATCGAGTATGCATGTCGGGCATTTGCGATCTCCAGACGGTCAGACGGCTCTCGGTTTTCGACGCATGGGTATCGCATCGGGCTTGACGACCGAGGAAGCCGGCAGGCACCGCAGCGCGTCTTGGCACCACTCTATGCAGATCTGCTCGTAGCGCAGGCCCATGCGAAGTCCCACCAGCCGGCCGGTTTGCGACAAGCTCAACCCCTTGCCGGAATAGTGACGCTCGAGGATCTCAGTGAATCGGCGCAGGCGATCGGTGTGCAGGTCGAGCCGCTCCATCAATTGCGCCCGCAATGCGCCGATATTGACGTGGTCGAGCGCATAGAAGCGCACCAGAAGATCATCCTTGATCGGCGGTGGAGGGCTCCTCATTTGCGACCACGCGTTCAATGCGGTGAGACCGGACGGGGTGATGGTGTAGACGAGCTTGTTGGGCCGCCCGCTTTGCGCGACCTCATCGACGGTGACATGCCCTCTTTCCTTGAGGCGGCCGAGCTCACGGTAGATTTGCGGATGATCCGCGGTCCAAAAGAACCCGATCGACGTGTCGAAGCGCTTCGCCAGGTCATAGCCCGACATCGGCTGTTCCGTGAGAAGCACGAGAATTGCGTCCGAGAGGGCCATAGGTCGCTCCTTCCCAGAGGCCTTTTATGTGTACTTGACCATATGTGTCAAGTTACATATAGAGATTGAATGAGCATCCCAACCGAGGCGCTCCATGCGCCGCCTGATCTTCGAGAGCGAGCACGACTCGTGCTAGATCGGGTTGCTGGATGGAGTTTCGAATGTCGCAAGTGCAAGTCGGCCAACTCCTCGCCGGCGCGAAAAAGGTCGTCGCAAGTGTCCGCTATTGCTGGCTGCTGACGGAAGCTGAGACTGGTGGCGCGAATGCGCGACCGATGGGACGTCTGCTACCCGGCCCCAACGAGAAGGACTGGATGATCCGCTTCATCACCGGCGGCCTCTCACGAAAGGCGTTCGATATCCGGCGAGCCAGCAAGGTCGGCCTCATCTTTCAGGATGCTGACGATGCCTTCGTCGTGTTGGAAGGCAGAGCCGCGCTGATCGAGGAAGCATCCAGCATGCATCAGCTTTGGAAGGACGACTACAACGTCTATTTCCCCGACGAGGAGGACCGAGCCAACGCCGCTTTCGTTGAGGTCAATGCCGAGCGGATGAAGCTCTGGATTCGAGGTGTCACGCCGGAGCCATTCGGATTGCACACGACAATTCTCGAACGGGATGCCACGGCGGCTTGGCGATTGAGTCCCGACTAGCACAACAGTGCATCCGGCTACGAGCTCAGCAGGCAGGGCAATGACCGACATACGCACCGCGCGAATCGGCACCAACGGAATCTCGCTGCATGTTGTCCAGGCAGGCCGGGTGGGAGATCCCGTGCTTCTGCTGCTGCACGGCTTTCCGGAATATTGGGAGACTTGGCGAGGCTATATTGCCACGTTTGCCGCCGCGGGCTTCCACGTCGTGGTGCCGGATCAACGTGGCTACAATCTGAGCGACAAGCCGTCGGGCATCGAGGCGTATGATCTTGACCGGCTGGGCGCTGATGTCGTCGGGCTTGCGGATCACTTTGGATGTCGGCGCATCACGGTCGTCGGCCATGATTGGGGCGGTGCGGTGGGCTGGTGGATCGCGACGTTTCAGCCGGAGCGGTTGGAGGGCCTCGTCGTGATGAACGCGCCCCATCCATCCGTCTGGCGCGAGGCAATGCGAAGCAATCCGGAGCAGCGGCGCCGAAGCCGATACGTGACCTTGCTCCGGCTGCCGTGGCTGCCGGAGCTTCTGTTGCGGCGGAATCGTTGCGCGGCGCTCGTCCGCGGCCTCGAGGAGAGAGCCGCAGAACTTACGCAAGCCGAGCTCGACCGATATCGCGCGACCTGGGCTGCGCCCGGTGCCCTGACAGCAATGATCCATTGGTACCGGGCGTTCATGCGCAGGGACTTGCGCTTGAGCTCAGGTTTTCGAATTAAGCTACCCGTACTGTTGATCTGGGGTGAGCAGGATCCATACGGAGTTCGCGAACTGGCCGAGGACAGCCTGCGGCTATGCGACGATGGACGATCCATCTATCTCCCCGGCGCCAGCCATTGGGTGCACCATGATGAGCGCGAGCGCTGCCGCGAAGCCGTGCTTGATTTTACGCGGAGACTACTCGCATCGGAGACACGGAGGAACTTCGAGTGGTGACGCCAACAATCCCGAGCCAAGTCAGAGACAAGAAGGAAGTCTCACCCAAACATTCGAGGCGAGAAGTTCAGACAGGAGCCGATTGAATGCGTCCCTATCGAGACCAGTTGCGCGCAATCGTGCGAAATCGTCCAAAAATCGCAGGGTGGCGCACAAAGTCGTATGTTGGCGGAGGGAGAGGAACTGGGATCGAACCTTCTCCGCGTGGCCTATACTAGCCCGTCGCATGCGGTGGGCCACCCGCGGCGCGCCACTCCTGACGATCCGCAACAGTTCAAGCGGAAGCTTATTTTGTGATCTCCTTCATACGAAGATGGATTGCACTAACCTAAAGTATTAGTAGAGCAAACACCGGTCAGGAGGATTTCTCATGGCTCGGGTGATCGACGTTCTGCGGCTAGTCGCACCGAAAGCGAGCCCGAGATATCTGGCTGCGTTCGAGCGCGGGAACTCGTTACTCCAACAGCACGAGATCACCACCCCAGATCGCCTCGCGCATTTCCTTGCGCAAATCCTGCACGAATCCGGCGGTTTGACGCTCGAGCGCGAGAGCATGAAGTACAGGCCGGAGCGGCTCCTCGAAATCTTTGGCGCCGGCAAGCATTCCGCGGCGATCACACCAGCCGAGGCGCAGAATCTCGCCCGTGACGAGCGGGCGATCGCGGAACGTGTTTATGGCCTCGGCAATGCGCGGAAGGCGCAGGAACTCGGCAACAGGGATCCAGGCGACGGCTTCAAATATCGCGGCGCCGGTCTCATGCAGACCACCGGCCGCGCCAACTACCGCCGCATGGGTCTACTCTGCGGCGTCGATTTCGAGAAGCAGCCGGATCTGGTCTTCTCGGCCCCGCATGCGCTGAAACCCGCACTCGCGGAATGGTCCGAAGCGGGGCTGAATGTCTATGCCGACAACGCGCTGAATGTCCTCGGTGCCACCCCACCGCTCGATGTCGATGGCGAATACGGGCGAATGACAAAAGATTCCGTCTTGCAGTTCCAAACGGCGCACGAACTTGTGGCTGAGGGCTGGGCTGGCGATGCCACCCACGCCGCACTGCAGCTTGCGCTCGCCGAGAAGCTCAAATCGGCGGGAAACCCTGTGCTCGCTGGGTAAACAGTGGGACGACGCTGGGGCCTTACGCTCGTCGCTGGAACTGGAAGCGTTCTGTTCCCCTGCAGAAAGGAGGAGGGATCACAATGATCAGACAAAATGTGTGCGTTCTTGCGATCTTCACGGCCATCACCTTGTGCACGTCGAGCGCACGCGCGGCTACCCAATTCGACGGACCATGGAAGATGCGTTTCATTACGCTAACCGGACCATGTAACCCGTTTTACAACGTCAAGGGACAAATCATCGACGGGTCAATTCAGTATGGCGGAGTTTCAGGGCGAGTAGGCCGGCGAATCGATCGATCCATGCAGGGAGAATCCGGCAAAGCCGCGATCCGATATCGGATCTCCATCGACCACATTCATCGCAACGACAACGGGCACTCTGTCGCAATCCTCCCCCGGCAATTGGCGAGTGCCGCCTAGGTATAGGTCTGAGCCCGACAACGCGATTCCCTTCGGTTCCAAGGCAGCCCCGTCCGAGCCCACAGTTAGCGAGCCGCCGTTACCGAATCCCGCGTCGAGAATGCCGAATGCGGAGCTGCTGATACTGAAGCGACAGCCCACAGCGCGCCCATCACCTGACCCATCGCTCCCAATTCGAACGCGCTGCGCGAAAAGATAGAGCGCTGCAGCATCGGCACTTGCGGTCGGGCGGCCCAGTGGCCCACCGAGATCGTGCTCCACAAATCCGTTGCCCGCGCCGAAAGTCATATCGAGACCATCGCCCCCAGGGCTATTGCGATCGAGGGCAAATAGGACCGCGCGGCGCCCGACACAGCCTGCAACGATGCCGGCGAATTCGCCGGCACAGACAAAGCCTCGGTGATTTACGCTCAGCGGCGATACCCACAGTCCGTTGTTGCCGAATGCCGCGTCGCGGCTTCCGTCCGGTCGCAGGCGAAGTACTGCTCCGACCGAAGTTCCACCCACTCCGGGGTGATTGAGATGCGCGGTCATCGCAATCACTGAGAAGTCCGCGTCGAATCGCAGCCCGGCCAACTCAAGCCTGAGAAGACCGGGCAGCATGTTGTTGTTCGCCAGGTCGATGTCGTAGATCTGTTCGACCGCCAGGACCAACCGTACGCTGGTCCCGTTCGACGAGGCGATAGCGACATCCCCAATGCGCGGGGCGATCAACACACTTCCAGTTTGAGATGGGGTTCCGAGCCCAGTGCCGTAATCGAGGAAAGACGCGGCAACGGTGCGCCATGTGAACGCACCGGGGAAGACAGTGGATCCTGGTCCGCTTGGACGAAACGTGATGAGCTCGTGCTGTGCTGCAGCGTTGCGAAAAAGTACGGCGACGCGGTCGTTGGCAATCGTGCAGCTGCCAAGCGGCGTTGCTCCCTCTCCCTTGGAGGAAAGCCTCACGACTGCCGCTTGACTCCACCCTCCATCGTTGGACCTGCCGTCTGGCGGAAAGATGACCAATCGAATTGCGGGAGGATTCTCGCCGAAGCCGAAGTCCCACCCCCGGACGTAGATAGTCGTATCCCCAGAGAACGAGGCAGGCAGAACCGGTAGAAAATCGGTGTATGCCAACCACGGAACCACCGGGGTAGTGAGTCTCATCGTCGAGCTGAAAGATCGTGCCCTTAGTGGGAGACGGATCGGTCCACAAGTATGGAACACCGCTCCACATCGTGCCTCGGTTTCCGAACGAGGCATCCGGCCTTGCCTCAAGCATGTTGCAAACCCCAGGGGGTGATTGACGGGATTTATGTCGACTGCAGTTTTAGCAGCGGATATCCATAGGTCACGGGCACTATTTTGGAGTGCACGTCGATCCCTCAGGCACGAGTTCCCTCCCACCGTGATCAATCTCGAGATTAGATTTCATAATTCTGCAACCCGATGCTCTGTATGAATTTTTTCACATGGTGGAGACTATTTCGCGTGTACATTGCTTAGGTCAGGCTTGATGGATGCGATGTCGACTGCAAAGTGCCAACGCTGCCGCGTTCGATGGTCCACGTCGAGTCACGAGCCGTAATGCTCTGACTGATCGTGCGATTTCCGCTTTGGATCAATCGCGTCACTTTGGCCGTCGGCCGACTACTTCCGGTCTTCCCTTGGAAACGGACATCGTTAGAGCAGGTCGCCATGTCTCAAAGGTGCCAAGAGCGCAATGCTGCTCGCATCCGTCAGCTAACGGCAGCCCTTGAAGCTTGGACTTCAATTCTGCGCTTCGGAGCTGATCTGTTCCGTCAAATGAGACCCCGCTTCGCACTGGCAAGTGAAACCATTCGAACTCTCGTGGGTTTGAATTTGCCAGGAGAATTGGCAGTGAAGCGAATCTTGAAACCGGTCACTTATGTCTTGGCCGCCCTGTATTTCCTGGTGGACGCGGCTTTCATGGCGATCGCCAAGCCGATCTCGGACTGGCTTGCCAGGCATGTCGTGCTGAGGCGATTGCGCGCCTGGATCAGATCGTTGCGGCCCTACCCGTCGCTGGCGCTGTTTT
>Ga0081540_1000964_pt1 | contig 25975 bp, 24 predicted proteins | sample TabmetS2T1R1_FD_71024 | JGI IMG/M metagenome (GOLD analysis project Ga0081540, IMG submission 71024) | Tabebuia heterophylla rhizosphere microbial communities from the University of Puerto Rico - S2T1R1 | ecosystem: Host-associated > Plants > Roots > Rhizosphere ...
GCACCTCGACGAGGAAATCGAAGAGCAGGTCGGCCCGGACCGTCGCGCGCGCCGGCCGGTGCTCCCCGAACTCGGCCGCCCACACCTCGTTGTAGGCCGCGAAGTCGCCGAGATCGGTGAGGAAGACGGTCGCCGTGACCACGTTTGAGAGGTCGCCGCCGGCCTCCTGCAGCACCGTCCGCATCCGCCCGAGCGTGTAGCGCGTCTGCTCGCGGATGTCGCCCGGCCCGACGATCTGACCCTGGTCGTCCATCGCCGCCTGCCCGGCGAGGAAGAGCATGTTCCCGGCCCGCACGCCTTGCGAGAACGGCAGGGTCGACGGGCCGAACGCGGCGGGATCGATGAACTGGAGCTCGGGCACGCGGGTCCTCTCTAGTCGTTGAGCACGGCGGCCGCGCGCACCGCGGCCTGCGCGGCCGCGATCCTCGCGACCGGCACGCGGTACGGGCTGCAGCTGACGTAGTCGATGCCGGAGTGGTGGAAGAAGTCGATCGAGTCGGGGTCGCCGGCGTGCTCGCCGCAGACGCCGAGCTCGATGTCGTTGTTCGTCTTGCGCCCCAGCCACGCGCCCATGCGCAGCATCTGGCCCACGCCGGGCGCGTCGATGGTCTCGAAGGGCGAGCGATCGAAGATCTTCAGCTCGATGTAGCGGCCGAGGATCTTGGCCTCGATGTCGTCGCGGCTGAAGCCCAGCCCGGTCTGCGTGAGGTCGTTGGTGCCGAACGAGAAGAAGTCGGCGTGCTCGGCGATCCGGTCGGCGAGGAAGCAGGCCCGCGGCAGCTCGATCATCGTGCCGATCGTGTAGTCGCCGGGATGGTCGAGGCCCTCTCCCTGCGCGACGCGCTCGATCGACGCGCGGACGATGTCGAGCTCGGTCTCGTAGCCGACGAGCGGGATCATCACCTCGAGCTCGGGCGCCTGTCCCGTGCGGTCGCGCACCGCCTTGGCCGCGCGAGCGATCGCGAGGACCTGCATCTCGTAGATCTCGGGGTAGAGGATCCCCAGCCGGCACCCGCGGGTGCCGAGCATCGGGTTGACCTCCTGCAGTGACCGCGCACGGTCGCGCTGCGGGCCCTCGGGCAGCTCGTCGGGGTCGGGGAGGAACTCGTGCAGCGGCGGGTCGAGCAGGCGGATGGTGACCGGCAGCCCCTCCATCGCCTCGAAGAGCCCTTCGAAGTCGCCCTGCTGCAGCGGCAGCAGCTCGTCGAGGGCCGCGCGGCGCGCGTCGAGGTCGTCGGCGAGGATGACCCGGACCATCTTCTCGTGGCGGTCCTCGCCGAAGAACATGTGCTCGGTGCGGCACAGCCCGATGCCCTCGGCGCCGAACGACCGCGCCTTGCGCGCGTCCTCGGGGGTGTCGGCGTTGGTGCGTACGCGCAGGGTGCGCAGCTCGTCGGCCCACTTCAGGACGGTGTCGAACGCCTCGCCGACCTCGGGCTCGACCAGCGGCACCTCGTCGGTGGTGATCGCCCCGGTGGTGCCGTCGATCGAGAGCCGGTCGCCGGCGTGCAGCGTGGTGCCGTCGACGCGGACCTCGCCGGCGGAGATGTCGATCTCCACCGTGCTCGCGCCCGTGACGGCCGGGACACCCATCCCGCGCGCGACGAGCGCGGCGTGCGACGCCTTGCCGCCTTCCGAGGTCAGGATCCCCTTGGCGGCGTGGAATCCCGCGACGTCATCGGCCTCGGTGAACGGCCGCGCCAGGATGACGTCGCGGCCGTCGGCCGCGGCCTGGACGGCGTCGGCCGCGGTGAAGACCAGCTCGCCGGTGGCGGCGCCCGGCGACGCCGCCACCCCCGACGCGAGCACGTCGTACTCGGCGCCGGGGTCGAAGGTCGGATGCAGGAGCGCGTCGAGCGTCTCGGGATCGATCGTCGCGATCGCCTGCTCGCGGTCGAGCAGCCCCTCGTCGACCGCGTCGACCGCGAAGCGCACCGCCGCCTGCGCGGGGCGCTTGGCGTTGCGCGTCTGCAGCATGTAGAGCTGGCCCTCTTCGACCGTGAACTCGGTGTCCTGCATGTCGCCGTAGTGGCGCTCGAGCTCGCGCAGGATCTCCATGAGCTGCTCGTGGACCTCGGGCATGACGCGCGTGAGCTCGGAGATGTCGAGCGTGTTGCGCACACCCGACACCACGTCCTCGCCCTGGGCGTTGACGAGGAAGTCGCCCGAAGGCTCCGGCGCGCCGGTGACCTCGTCGCGGCTGAAGGCCACGCCTGACCCGCTCGTGTCGCCCTTGTTGCCGAACACCATCTGCTGGACGTTGACCGCCGTCCCCCAGTCATCGGGGATGCGGTTGATGCGCCGATAGGCGACCGCGCGGTCGCCGTTCCAGGAGTCGAACACCGCGCGGATCGCCTGGTCGAGCTGCTCGCGCGGCTCGCCCGGGAAGTCGTACATCTCGCGGAAGGAGCGCGTGAGCTCCTGCAGCGCGTCGACGTCGAGCTCGGTGTCCTCCTTGACCCCGCGGTCTGCCTTGACGCGCTTGATCTCGGCCTCGAAGCGCTCGCCCTCGATCCCGCGCACGACGTTGCCGAACATCTGCACGAAGCGCCGGTAGGAGTCCCAGGCGAAGCGCTCGTTCTCGGTCTTCTTGGCGAGCCCCTGGACGGACTCGTCGTTGAGCCCGAGGTTCAAGACGGTGTCGAGCATCCCCGGCATCGACTCGCGCGCGCCGCTGCGCACCGAGACCAGCAGCGGGTCCTCCGGGTCGCCCAGGCGCTTGCCCGCGCGCTCCTCGAGCTCCTTCAGCGCCGCATCGACCTGATCGTCGAGGCCGTCGGGGAACTCGCCGGCGTGCATGTACTCCACGCACGCCTGCGTGGTGATGGTGAAGCCCGCCGGGACGCGCTCGGCACCGAGGATCCGTGTCATCTCGGCGACATTGGCGCCCTTGCCCCCGAGCAGCTCGCGCATGTCCTTCGAGCCCTCGGAGAACTCGTACACCCATTTGGTCGCCACCGCGTCGCGATCCTACCTGGCGATCGCCTCGCGCAAACGGATGCCGGCGTGGTGCTCGACCGTGTCGGCGATCGCGCGCTCCGCCTGACGCAGCGCGCGATCGGAGGCGTCCGGCGCCTGCGCCAGCGGACGCCCCATCGCGGTGGCCAGGAACTCGTGCGCGGCCTCGTCGAGCGGGAACGACCCCGCCTCGCATGCCGGGCACACCACTCCGCCGGCCGCGCCCGAGAAGCCGCTGAGGTGCTCGCGCTCGCCGCACGAGGCGCACGACGCCAGCTGCGGCGCGAAGCCGGCGGCGAGCAGCAGCTTCAGGCGGAAGGCGAGCTGGTTGGCGTGGCCGGCGAATCCGTCCCCACCCGCCCTCGCGTCGAGCAGCGTCAGCTCGTTGCAGAGCAGGTTGTAGACGTCGGGGTGCGGCTCGGTGGTGTCGAAGAGGCGGCCGACCGCGTCGCATGCGCGCGCCGCGGTGTCGAGGGCGACGGCGTCATCGCGCAGCCGCGGGTGGCCGTCGATGGTCTGGGCGCCGGTGACCGTGAGCAGCTCGCTGCGGCCCTCGTGGAGCATGAGCTCGAGGCGGAAGAATGGCTCCAGGCGGCCGCCGAAGCGGCTGCGCGTGCGGCGCACGCCCTTGGCGATGGCGCCGATCCTCCCCCGTCTTGGGGTATAGAGATGGAGGATGCGGTCGGCCTCGCCGAAGCGCAGGGAGCGCAGGACGACGGCCTCGGTCTTCACCGGGCCCGCCAAGCGGCCCCTCCTATGCTTTGTGAAGTGATGGGCAAGATCACCGTCTACTCGACCGAGCCGTGCTCCTTCTGCGAGCGAGCCAAGCAGCTGCTCGAGCTGCGCAAGCTGAGGTTTGAGGAGATCAATCTCGCAAAGGACCCGGCCGGACGGCTCGAGCTGGTCGAGAAGACCGGGATGCTGAGCTTCCCGCAGATCGTCATCGACGACGAGGTCCTGGGCGGGTTCCAGGAGCTCGTGCAGGCCGACCGCAACGGGCGCCTGGCCGAGCTCACCGCACAGCAGGCCGCCTGAGAGATCGTCAGGGGGCCCGCCTCGGCGGGCCACTTCGGCCGGCCTCGCCACCCCGGAGGCGCGGCCTGGGCTGGCAGCGCTCGCACGCGTACGTTCCCCGCCCGGCGGCGACGAACTTGACCACCGTGCCGCCGCACTGCGGGCACGGCTCTCCGCGGCGGCGATGGACGAGGAACTCGTTCTGGAAGGCGCCGGCAACGCCGTCGGCGTCGCGGAAGTCGTCGATCGTCGCGCCGCCCGCGGCCAGGCCGTCGAGCAGCGTCTCGCGCACGGCGAGGGCGAGCGCGTCCCACTGCGCCGCTTTGAGGCTCCCGGCCGGGCGCAGCGGATGGATCCCCGCGCGGAAGAGCGCCTCGTCGGCGTAGATGTTGCCCACGCCGGCGATGCGGCGCTGGTCGAGCAGGAAGGCCTTGACGGGCGCGCGGCGGCCGCGCGCCATCGCGCGCAGGGCCGGGCCCGTGAGCTCGCCGTCCAGGGGCTCGAGGCCGAGGCGCGCGTCGAAGAAGGCCGCGCGCGCGGGCTCGCCGAGCGCGAGCTCGCCGGTGCCGAAGCGGCGCGGATCGCAGAAGCGCAGCTCGTGGCCGTCGTCGAGGCCGAAGCGGACGCGCTCGTACGCCGTGCCCTCGGGCGGGTCGTAGAGCAGCGTCCCCGTCATCCGCAGGTGCATGATCAGGAACGCCTCGCCGGCGAGCTCCCAGACGAGGTACTTGCCGCGGCGGCCGAGCCGCTCGATGCCGCGGCCCTGCAGGGCGTCGGCCACCGCCTCGGGCGTCAGGGGCAGGCACCAGCGCGGATCGGAGATCTCCAGGCGCGCGAGGACGCGCCCCTCGACGAGGGGCGCGAGCTGGCGGCGGATCGTCTCGACCTCGGGGAGCTCGGGCACAGTGACACAGTGTCGCTGACGCGACCTGGGGGCCGCCTCAGGAGGCCATGTGGCCGCCTTCGGCACCCCTAGAGGAAGCTAAGGCCCGGCAGCTGCGGCGCCTCGCGGCCCGCGAGCCACATGAGCGTGCTCGCCCCGACGTCGGCCAGGGGGCCGTCGTGGCGGCCGCCGTCCTGCCCGCGGAACGTCGCCAGGAGCGGGGCGTGCTCGCGCGTGTGGTCGGTGTGGGGCGCGTGGGGGTCGACGCCGTGGTCGGCGGTCAGCACGAGCATGTCGTCGTCGCGCATGAGCGCGAGCCACTCCGACGTCGCCGCGTCGATCTCCTGCAGCGCGCGGTGAAAGCCCTCGACGTCGTGGCGATGGCCGTAGACCTGATCGGTCTCCACGAGGTTGGCGAAGACCAGCCCCGCGTCGAGGTCGCGCACGAGGTCCGTGATCGCGGCGATCCCGCGCTCGTTCGTCGAGCCGGGGTGGTACTCGTCGATCCCCACGCCGGCGAACAGGTCGCGCACCTTGCCGACGGCGTGCACCGGCACGCCGGCGGACTGGAGCTCGTCGAGGTAGGACCGCCCGGGCGGCCTGACCGAGAGGTCCCTGCGCCCCTCGGTGCGCCGGAACGCGCCCGGCTCGCCGACGAAGGGCCGCGCGATGACGCGCCCCACCGCGTGCTCGCCGGTCATCGCCTCGCGGGCGGCCCGGCACGCCGCGACGAGCTCGTCCTCGCTGAGGACGTCGTGGTGGGCGGCGAGCTGCAGGACCGAGTCGGCCGACGTGTAGAGGATCACCTCGCCGGTCTGCAGGTGATGCGAGCCCCACTGCTCGATGACCTCGGTGCCGCTGGCGGGCGCGTTGCAGCAGAAGCGCAGGCCGGTGACGCGCTCGAGCGTCGTCACGACGTCCGGCGGGAAGCCGTTCGGGTAGGTCGGAAGCGGGGCCGTCGGCACGACCCCCATCAGCTCCCAGTGGCCGGTGGTCGACTCCTTGCCCGGGCCGAGCGGGTGCAGCCGCCCGTGGACCACCGGGTGCTCGGCGGGCGCGACGCCGAGCAGCGGCACGATCGAGCCCAGGCCGAGCCGGCCCAGCGTCGGCAGCCTCAGGCCGCCCACGTCCTCGGCCACGTGCGCGAGGGTGTTCGATCCCTCGTCGCCCGCGTACTCGGCGGCGTCGGGCAGCGCGCCGACTCCGCAGGCGTCGAGCACGACGACGAACGCGCGGCGACTCACGGCGCCCATTCTTGCGGAGCGCGCCCGTCAGCCGCTTGTCGCCCGCGGGTGGGCGCGGAAGTAGGCGTCCTTCAGGCGCTCGGCCGAGAGGTGGGTGTAGATCTGCGTCGTGGCGATGTCGGCATGCCCGAGCATCTCCTGCAGCGAGCGCAGGTCGCAGCCACCGGCGAGCAGGTGGGTCGCGAAGGTGTGGCGCAGCGTGTGTGGGCTCATGCGGTCGTCGAGGCCGACGGCGCGCGCGTAGCGCTGGACGATCTTGTAGAGGCCCTGGCGCGTGAGACCGCGGCCGCGGCGGTTGACGAACAGGCGCGGCTCGTCGCCGAGGCCGACGAAGGCGGGCCGGCCGCGTTCGAGGTACGCGCGGGCCGCGGCGACCGCCTCGCGGCCGACCGGCACGATGCGCTCCTTGGAGCCCTTGCCGCGGGCGCGCAGCACGCCGCGCTCGAGGTCGACGTCGCGGACGTCGAGGCCGATCGCCTCCGAGGCCCGCAGGCCGCACGCGTACATCAGCTCGAGCAGCGCACGGTCGCGCAGCGCGGCCGGGTCGGTGCCGCGGGGTGCGGCCAGAAGCCGGGTGACCTCGTCGCGGGTGAGCACCTGCGGCAGGCGCTGGCTCTTGCGCGGCGCGCGCAGGTCGGCGGTCGGGTCGCGATCGAGGACGCCCTCGCGGCGCAGGTGCCGGTAGAAGGACCGCATGCACGCCGCCTTGCGCTGCAGGGTGGCCGGGGCGACGGCTGGGCGGCCGTCGGCGCCGGCGGCCAGCCCGGCCAGGAAGGCGCTGAGGTCGGAGTGCTCGGCTGCGACGACGTCGACGCCTCGCCGCCCCAGGAAGGCGCCGAGCTGGAGCAGGTCGGACCGATACGCCTCGAGCGTGTTGCGCGAGAGCCCGCGCTCGAACTCGAGGTAGGCCAGGAAATCGAGCATCCGCTCGCTCATGCCCGCATCGGCGGGAGGGGTGGTCGCGCTGACTGCCATGGTCCGCGCTCCCGTGATTCGGTCCCCGCGGCGGCCGTCCTTGCCGCTGCAACGCGCCGTGCGGCGCCGGTCTACGCCAGGCCGCGTGCCGCGAAGGCCGCGGTCACCGCCTTCTTGGCCGAGTTGCCGTACAGGGCGGCGGTGTCGATCGTCGCCTTCGCCGCGTCCGGCATCGAGATGTTGGGCGTGAACTGGAACTGGGCGCGGATGATGATCGTGTCGGCGAGCCTGGGACCGAGCGCGTTGCGGATGTCCCACAGCGCGCGCGACCAGATCTCGCCGTCGGCATGCACCTCGCCGACGAGGTCCCCGGGGTAGTGCTTGTTGCCGTCGACGCGGCGCAGGCAGTGCGGCACCGTCGAGGTGTAGGAGGTGGAGTCCCAGTCGGCCACGCAGGCCTCGTCGGGGGTCGGCGCCTCGTGGGCGGACACCGTGACGGCGAGGTAGTCGCCGAAGCCCTCGCCGATCGCACCGGAATCCGAGCCCGAGCCGAACCCTGGCACCTGGTTGTCCTGCACCGAGTGGCCGTACTCGTGGACGATCACCTCGGCGTCCTCGGCATCGTCGACGCCGCCCTTGCCGAAGGTGATCGTCAGCTTGCCCGTGCCCTCGCGGTAGAAGGAGTTGTCGCCGCCGAACTGGTCGATGCGCAGCAGCTGCTGGCGCCTGTTGACCGCGGGCAGCGTGGACCCGAAGCCCAGCGACTGGATGTAGAGCTGCGCGCGGGTGATCCAGTAGTAGCCCATGACCTGCTCGAACTGGTCCTGGTCGCGGGTGTAGATGAAGCTCGAAACGGTCGCGGCCTTGCCCGTCGAGCTGATGACCTTCGCGTAGGCGCCCGAGAGGGTCCCGCTGCCGTCGAGGTCGGTCAGCGTCACGCGGTGGTAGGCCTTCCTCAGCGCCGGGTCTGGCGAGAAGTAATCGACGTCCTTCTGGTCGGTCAGGGTCTGGATGCCCAGATCGGCGACCGGGTTGGGCGCAAAGACCTGGCCGGGCGCGGTCGATGCCGCGGACGCGCCGGCCGCGCCCAGCGCAAGGGCGACCAGCACGAGGGACGCCGCTATGGCGGCGACGGGGGCTCTCCTCATGCGCGCCAGCCTACCTGCCCGCCTTCAGCCACAACAGGGCGATCAGCGACTTGGCGTCGCGCGTCGCATCGATCGCGCCGTCGAGGTCGGCCAGCGGCCAGCGGACGATCTCGATGCGCTCGTTGCTGTCGGACTCGGCGTGGGCCTCGCTGAGGCCGGTTGCGCGGAACAGGTGGACGACCTCGTCCATGATCCCGACCGAGGAGACGTAGGCCTTGATCGGCTCCCACGTGGTCGCGGCCTTGCCGACCTCCTCGGCCAGCTCGCGCCTGGCAGCTTCGATCGGCGCTTCGCCTTCGACGTCGAGGCGGCCGGCCGGGATCTCGAGGAAGTCGGGGTCCTCGATCGCCTCGCGGGGCTGGCGCACGAGGTAGAGATCGGTGTCGTCGTGGACGAGCACGCCGACGGCGCCCTGATGGCGCACGACCTCGCGCTCGACCTCCTCGCCGTCGGGGAAGCGGAAGCGCTCGATGCGCAGGGTGACGATCCGGCCCTCGTACACGGTGCGCCCCCCGAGGGGCTCGAAGCGGCGGTCGGCGGCGGACATGCGCCCTAGGGTTGCGCACGCGCCGCCCGGCGCGCGTTCACGCAGCGGCGGCCGGCGCGCGCAGGTAGCCGTCGAGCACCGAGGAGATCACCATGTGCCAATGGCGCTCCGGGTCCGGCCCGAGGAGGCCGATGTTCTCGAACTCGGCCAGGCCGTGGACGACGGCGCGCAGGTGGAGCACGACGTCGGCCGGCTCGCCGGCGATCATCCCGGCCTGGTGACAGCGCTCGACGGCGTTGACGAGCTCGGCGAGCGCCTCGCGCGATATCGCCATGCCCTCCTCGGAACGCGAGCGGGCGTCGCGGCCGACGAAGCGGTGCATGGCCAGTGCGTAACGCTCGGGGCGCTCGACGGCCCACCGGCGGTAGGCCAGCGAGAGCTCGACGAGGTCGGCGCGCGGGTCCTCGCGGCGCTCGCGCGCTCGCTCGAGGTCGCGCAGACGCGTGAACATGGCCTCGTGCAGCGCCTGCTCGAGCCCCTCCTTGGACCCGAAGAGCGCGTAGACGGCGCGGGTGCTCGTCGCGGCCGCTTCGGCCACGGCGCGCACGGTGACCGCGTCCCAGCCCTCGGTGGCCGACAGGCTCTCGGCGGCCTGCAGCAGCCGATCGCGCGTGGCCTCGTCGTGTTCCCTGGGCCTGCCCATGGCTTGACAAGCATATCGAAACGTCGTTACGGTACGTTTTCGTAACGCCGTACCGAAATAAGTGGGGGCTGCATGACCACGACGACCATCGATGCGACCGTGTACCGCAGCGCACTGCCCGCGCCGCCGGTCGAGCCGTCGGTCGCGGTAGCTGCGCTGCGCCACGCAGCCGGCGATCCGCAGGCGCCGGCGGTGATCGACGGCGCGACGGGCGAGACGCTCACGCGCGGCGAGCTCGCGGCGCGCTCCGCCGCGCTGGCGGCGGGGCTGCGGGCTCGCGGCCTGGGCCAGGGCGACCTCGTCGCGCTCGCGATGCCCAATCTGGCGTGGTGGCCGGTCATCGCCCTGGGCGTCTGGCGGGCGGGAGCGGCTGTCGAGTCGCTCAGCCCGCTGTGGACGGCGCAGGAGTCGGCGCGCGTCATCGCCACCGCCCCGCCCGGTGCTGCGTTCGCGTTCGGGCCGATGGCGCCGGCGCTGCGCGCCGCGCTGGGCGAGGCGGCCCCGCTGGCCGACCTGTTCGTCATCGGCGCCGCAGCCGACGGGACGACCCCGATCGACGCGCTGCTGGCCGCGGAGCCCGCCGATCCCTACGAAGAGCCCGACCTCGCGCCCGACCAGCTCGCGGTGGTGCCCTTCTCCAGTGGCACCGGCGGGCTGCCGAAGGGCATCCGGCTGACGCACGGCAACCTTGCCGCGGCGGGCGCGCAGGCCAACACCTGCCTGGGCGCGGGTGCCCCGGTCGATGGCGATGCCGTGGTGCTCGCGGGTGCGCCGTTCTTCCATTCGGTCGGCCTTGCGCTGATGCTCTGCGGGCCGCTGCTGGCCGGGGCGACGATCGTCACCGTCCCCAGGCCGGAGCTCGGCGCGATGCTCGAGCTGGCCGCCGCGCACCGCGTCACCCACATGTCGGCGCCGCCACCGGTTTTCGAGGCGCTCGCCGACGACCCGCGGGTCGACGAGCACGACCTCTCGAGCATGCAGGTGATCGTGACGGGCGGCGCGCACCTGGCCTCCGGCTGCGAGGCGCGGATCAGCGAGCGCATCGGCTGCATGGCGCGCCAGGGCTACGGGATGACCGAGGCGACCTGCACGATCAGCGCCCCGTTGCAGCGCCCGAGCACGCCGGGGACCGTGGGCTGGCCGGCCCCTGGCACGGAGCTGCGCGTCGTCGATCCCGCCACGGGCGCCGACGTCGAGCCCGGCGCGGCCGGCGAGCTCCTCGTCCGCGGGCCGCAGGTCATGCAGGGCTACCACGAGCTCCCCGAGGCGACCGCCGCCATCATCGGCCCCGACGGCTGGCTGCGGACGGGCGACCTGGTCGCGATCCGCGACGACGGCCAGCTCGAGATCCGCGACCGCCTCAAGGAGCTCATCAAGGTCAAGGGCGCCTCGGTCGCGCCCGCCGAGATCGAGCTCGTGCTGCGCGAGCACCCGGCGGTCCGGGACGCCTGCGTCGTCGGCGTGGCCGACGCCGCGCGCGGCGAGGCGCCGATCGGCTACGTCGCGCTCGACGTGCCGGCGGAGCCCGAGGAGCTGCTCGCCTTCGTCGCCGGCCGTCTCGCCGGCTACAAGTGCCCGCGCGAGATCGTCGTGGTCGACGAGCTGCCGCGCCTGCCGACCGGGAAGCTGCTGCGGCGCGCGCTGCGCGGCGCTACGCCGCCAGCTCGTCCAGCAGCGCGAAGGTGACGTCGAGCATGCCCTCCAGGGCGACCTGGCTCACGCGCTCGGTCGTCTCGTGGTTGCGCTCGGTGCCGTTGGCGAGGTTCGTGACGGTCAGGCCCTTGGCGTGGAAGGCGTTGGCGTCCGAGCCGCCGCCGGTGAGGATGCGCGTGGGCGTGTAGCCGCAGGAGGACAGCGCGGCCTCGGCGGCGACGATGCCCGGGTCGCCGGGCTTGTCGCGGTAGGCGCCGAACAGCCGCTCGACGGTGACGTCGACGTCGCACTCGCACGCCGGGTCGTTGGCGGCGTCGTGGCAGCGGTCGACCATCTCGGCGACCAGGGACTCCACGGCGGCGTCGTCGAGCGAGCGCGCCTCGGCGTCGAACCAGCAGTGCTCGGGCACCACGTTGGTCCCGCCCGAGCCGCCGGCGATGGTGCCGACGTTGGCCGTCGTCTCCTCGTCGATGCGCCCCAGGCGCATGGCGGCGATCGCCTTCGCGGCCGCGAGGATCGCGCTGCGGCCGTCCTCGGGCCGCAAGCCGGCGTGGGCGGCGGCCCCGTGGAAGGCAGCGCGCAGGCGATAGAAGGTCGGCGAGCCGACCACGACCTCGCCGATCGGCGTCGCGTGATCGAAGACGTAGCCGAACGACGAGCGCAGGACCGACGCGTCGAACGCCTTCGCGCCCTGCAGGCCGGGCTCCTCGCTGACCGTGAACAGCAGCTCGACGCCCACCGGCGAGCCCTCGACCGCCGTGCGGTGCGCGAGCGCCAGCATCATCGCCACCGCTGCCTTGTTGTCCGCGCCCAGGATCGTGTCCCCGAGGCTCTCCCAGCCGCCGTCGACCAGCACCGGCTCGACCACGCCCTCGTGCGGCACCGTGTCGAGGTGCGCGCAGAGCATCACCCAGCGGTCGCTGCGCCCCGGGATACGCGCCAGCAGGTTGCCGCACTCCGCAACGCTCTCGCGGTCGGCGTCGTCCTGTGTGACCTCGTAGCCGAGCGCGCGCAGGTCGTGCGCAACGCGTTCGGCGACCGCGCGCTCGTGCCCCCAGGGGCTGGGGATCGCGCACAGCTCGGCGAACAGGTCGTTCAGCCGGCGGCGCTCGACCTCGGAGGCCGGCCGCACGCTAGGTGGCCGGGTCCGTGGCGCGCGCGGCCATCTGCTCAGCCGGCGCGCGAGGCGTGCACCTCGCCGCCCTCGGCGGGCGCGAGCCGGTCGCTGCGCTTGGCCGGACGCTCGAGCGTGGCGCGCTCCAGCGCGGCGGCGACGAACTCGCGGAACAGCGGCGCCGGGCGCTCGGGCCGCGACTTGAACTCGGGGTGGAACTGCGAGGCGACGAAGAACGGGTGATCGCGCAGCTCGATGACCTCGACCAGCCGCTCGTCGGGCGACGTGCCCGAGACGACCAGCCCCGCGGCCTCCAGGCGCTTGCGCAACGAGATCGACACCTCGTAGCGGTGCCGGTGGCGCTCGTAGACGACCGCTTCCTCGTACAGCTCGCGCGTGCGCGTGTCCGGGTGAAGCTTGATCGGGTCGGCGCCCAGGCGCATCGTGCCGCCGAGGTCGGTGACCTCCTTCTGCTCGGGCAGGAGATCGATGACCGGGTACTCCGTCTCGAGGTCGAACTCGGTCGAGTTGGCGCCGGGCATCCCGGCCACGTTGCGGGCGAACTCGCTGACGGCGACGTGCATCCCCAGGCAGATGCCCAGATACGGGATCTCGCGCTCGCGGGCGACCTGGACCGCGCGGATCTTGCCCTCGATCCCGCGGCCGCCGAAGCCGCCGGGGACGAGGATGCCATCGGCGTCCTCCAACCGCTCGGCGGCCTGCTCCTCGGTCTCGAGCGTCTCGGAGTCCACCCAGTCGATCTGGATCTCGCCGCCGTGCAGGTAGCCCGAGTGGCGCAGTGCCTCGCTGACCGACAGGTAGGCGTCCTCGAGCTGGACGTACTTGCCGCAGATCGCGATTCGCACCGGCTGGCTGGCGGCATCGGCGCGCTCGGTGATCTCGCCCCACTCGTCGAGATCGGCCGGCTCGGCGTCGAGCCCGAAGTGATCGACGATGAGGTCGTCGACGCCCTGGCGATGGAACCAGAGCGGGACCTTGTAGATGTTGTCGACGTCCTTGGCCGAGATGACCGACTCGTGGCCGAGCGAGGCGAAGAGCGCGATCTTCTTGCGGATGTCGCTCGACAGCTCGCTCTCCGAACGGCAGAGCAGCATGTCGGGCTGGATGCCGATGCGCCGCAGCTCGTTGACCGAGTGCTGGGTCGGCTTGGTCTTCAGCTCGCCGGCGTGGCCGATGTAGGGCACGAGCGTCAGGTGGATGTACATGCACTGACGGCGCCCGACGTCGACCGGGAACTGGCGGATGGCCTCGAGGAACGGCAGCGACTCGATGTCGCCCACCGTGCCGCCGATCTCGGTGATCACCACGTCGACGTCGCTGGTCTCCGCGATGAGGCGGACGCGCTGCTTGATCTCGTCGGTGATGTGCGGGACGACCTGGACGGTCCCGCCGAGGTAGTCGCCGCGGCGCTCGCGCCGGATCACCGAGTTGTAGATGCCGCCGGCGGTGACGTTGGAGGCGCGCGTGGTGTTGGTGTTCGTGAAGCGCTCGTAGTGGCCGAGGTCGAGGTCCGTCTCCGCGCCGTCCTCGGTGACGAAGACCTCGCCGTGCTGGTACGGCGACATCGTCCCGGGGTCGACGTTGATGTACGGGTCGAACTTCTGGAGGCCGACGGAGAGGCCGCGGGCCACGAGGAGGCGCCCGATGGACGCCGAGGCGATGCCCTTCCCGAGCGACGAGACCACGCCGCCGGTGACGAAGATGTATCGCGGCTTAGCCAAGATGGGTCCTTCCTACTGAGTCTAGGCCACGTAAGAGGCTGGGTTGCACCCGGGCAACCTAGCGAGGCGCGCGGACACCTCTGCATCCCGCAACGACCGCGTAACGTGTCGGTCTGGCAACCGGACGAACAGGTAAGCGGGTGTCGAAGATCGGCCATGTGGCCGACTGAGACGGGCCCCGCTTTGGAGTCACCAATGGAGAAGATCATCAAGACAGAGGAGCAGTGGCGCGAGGAGCTCGAGCCCGCTGCGTACGAGGTGCTTCGCCACCAGGCGACGGAGCGTCCGTTCACCGGCCGCTACGTCGACGAGAAGGGCGACGGCGTCTATCGATGCGCCGGGTGCGGCAACGCGCTGTTCAGCTCCGACACGAAGTTCGAGTCCGGCACGGGCTGGCCGAGCTTCACCGACCCCATGCTCAGCGAGGCCGTCGAGACCAAGACGGACCTCTCGCACGGCATGGTGCGCACCGAGGTCAACTGCGCCCGCTGCGGCGGCCACCTCGGCCACGTGTTCGACGATGGGCCCGGCGACAGCGGGCTGCGCTACTGCATCAACTCGTGCGCGCTCGACCTCGAGCGCGGGGACGAGTAGGCGGCTGACGCGCGCGCGGCCGCAGGCTGCGCGCGCCTCGTGTACGCCGTGACGCGCGCGGCCCCAGGCTGCGCGCGCTCCTAGCCCAGGCTGACGCTGCCGTCCTCGCGCAGCGTCCAGCTCGGGTTGTGGGAGACCTCCCACGGGTGGCCCTCGGTGTCGACGAAGACGCCCGAGTAGCCGCCGTAGAAGGTCTTGCCGCCGGCGCGCGGCACCGTGCCGCCGGCGGCTTGCGCCTGCTCGAGCACGGCGTCGACCTCCTCCGGCGATCGCGTGTTGTACGCCAGCGTGATCCCGCCCCACCCGCCGGAGTCCTGCATCTCGCTGTCGGCCGCGAGCTTGTCGCGAGCCCAGAGCGCGAAGACCATGCCGCCGGCCTGGAAGAAGACGACGTCGTCGTCGGTCCAGGCGATCTCCCACCCCATCGCGGCGTAGAAGTCGCGGGCGCGCTGGTAGTCGCGATATCCGAGGGTGATGACGGTGACGCGTTGATCCATGCGGCAAGGATCGCCCCTGGACCACGGCGCGTCTTGCACGAAACGGACCAGGTTGCCGCCGGGCCGATCCCTACGATCGGATCGTGGGCGACGAGGTGATCACGCGCGAGCTGGGCTTCTCCGTGGGCCTGCTGCGCCGCGCCGCCTTTCGCCGCGAGCTGCAGCAGGTGTGCGTCGAGCTCGGCCTGGGCTGCGAGATCGACGAGCACCGCCGGCTGCTCACCGCCCGGTTCCGCGTGCTCGTGCGCGGCTCGCAGGAGGGCGTCGACGCGCTGATCGACTACGCGCGCGTGCAGGGCTGGGAGACGTGGACCGACGACGCGCTGGGGGCGTTCGGCTGAACGGGCGACGCGGCGGACGGGCGCGACCCCGCTCCAGGTAGCGTGCGCGCGCATGACCGCGCCCGTCGTCAGCGATCCCGCAGATCTCGGCGTCCTCGATGCCGCCGCCGCGCTGCGCGCGCGCTCGCTCTCGGCGGTCGAGCTGCTCGAGGCCTGCCAGGCGCGGATCGCGGCGCGCAACGGCGGCGAGCCGACCTTCGACGGCGCCCCGGAGGCGATCAACGCGTTCGCCCGTCTGTACCCCGAGCTCGCCGGAGAGCTCGCGCGCGCGGCCGACGCGAAGCTGGCGGTCGACCCCGAGGGCGCCCCGGCGCTGTGCGGGATCCCGCTCGCGCTGAAGGACCTCTTCGCGGTCGAAGGCCTGCCGGTCACCGCTTCGAGCCGTGTGCTCGAGGACAACGTCGCCGACGCCGACAGCGCCGCGTGGCAGCGGCTGCGGGGGCGGGGCATGGTCCTCCTCGGGCACACGCACACCCACGAGTTCGCTGCCGGCGGGACGTGCGACCAGGTCGGCAACCCGTGGGCAGTCGATCGCACGGCCGGCGGCTCGAGCGGCGGCTCGGCCGCGGCGCTGGCCGCCGGCATGGCGCCGGGTGCGGTCGGCACCGACACCGCGGGCTCGGTCCGGATCCCGGCGGCGCTGACCGGCGTGAGCTCGATCAAGGCGACCCACGGCCGCGTGCCCGCGCGCGGCTGCATCCCGCTCGCCCCGAGCCTGGACCACGTCGGGCCGATGGCGCGAACCGTGGCCGACTGCGTGCCGCTCATGCTCGCCGTGGCGACCGAGCCCGGGACCGATCCCGATCCGGTCATGGCCACCCTGCCGACCGCCGCGCAGGCCGGGCCGCGCCCGCTTGAGAACGTGCGGATCGCCGTGACCGGCCGCCCGTCGGCCGTCGACACCGAGCCAGACGTCCTCGACCGCTTCGACGAGGCTCGGCGCGCCTGCGAGCGCCTCGGCGCCGAGATCGTCGAGCTCGAGGCCGTCCCCGACGTCACCTCCGACGACTCGGTGACGATCATGTTCCACGAGGTCTGGGAGTACCACTGCGGCCTGGCCGACCGTGCCGACCGCTACCGCACGAGCATTCGCGAGTTCGTGGAGGTCGGCCGCCGCGTCCACGACCCGGTCGCCTACGAGGCCGCCCAGCAGCGGCGGACGGAGATGGCCGACCGCTGGCGCGCCTGGTTCTCCGAGCACGACATCGATGCGCTCCTCGAGCCGACGGTGCCGGTGACCGCCGAGCCGCGCGGCGACGGCTACGACCCCGGGCACCTGGGCGGCCAGGGCGACCCGCTGATCGCCTTCACCGCGACGTGGAACTTCGCGCGCTTCCCGGTCGTCACGCTGCCGGTCGGGCTCGGGCCGCGCAGCGGCCTGCCCACGGCGGCGTCGCTCATCGGCGTGCCCGACGCGGAGCCCGAGCTCGTGCAGATCGCGATCGACCTGCAGGAGCACGAGCTTCCGCCGCCGCGGCCGCCGGCCTGAGCGGGAGCGGCAGCGCCGCGCTGCGCCGCGCCGCTGCCCTAGCCGCCTTCGAGGAACTCGAGCACGACGCTCGACCACTGCGCGCGGTGCTCGGGGCCCGCGAGGAACGGGAAGTGGTCGAGGCCGGGGAGCACCGCGAGGGTCGCGTTCGGCAGGGCTTCGGCGGCCTCCTGGAGGCCGGGCGAGAAGACGTCCTCGGCGCCGCCCACGACGAGCGCCGGCGCGTCGATGCGGGCCAGCTGCGGTCTGAGGTCCATCGTCCCCGCGATGCGCTCGTTGAAGTGGCGCAGCGCGTCGGCGTTCGTCCCCGCGCGGCGCAGCGCCTCCCCTACCGTGGCGATGTCACCCGGGTCGATGCCGACGGGCGCGAAGAGGGGCGATTCCCGGCGCCGCAGCTCGGCGAGCTGCGCGTCGTCGCGGTACTCGCCGCGCTGGTGAGCCTGCAGCGCCGCCATCGCGTCGTCGAAGTACGGCCGGCCGCGGTGTGACCCGACCCGCTGCATCTGCAGGGCACGGATGTCATCGGTGAAGCGCGGCGCGGTGCTGGCGAGCACCAGATGACCGACGCGGTCGGGGTGCGCGCCGCCCCACGCCATTGCCACGAAGCCGCCGTGCGAATGGCCGAGGAGGTCGAGGCGCGCGAGCCCGAGATGCTCTCGGACCGCCTCGACGTCCGATGCGTAGGCCTCGAGGTCGTAGTCGCCGGGGTCGGCGGGCCGGTCCGAGCCGCCCGTCCCGCGCGGGTCCAGCAGTACGAGCGTGCGCTTCGCGGCCAGTTCGGGCAGGTCGCCGAAGTACGCCGCGGAACCGCCCGGCCCGCCCGGATGACACAGGAGCACCGGGCCGGACCCCGCTTCGCGCCACGCGAGCGTCCTGCCGTCAGCCGTGGTGAGGCTCGGCATGGGCGGACCCTACGCCGCCTTGAGCAGCTCGCGCGCGTGCTTGCGGGCGCCGGCGTCGTCGGCGTCCGCGCCGAGCATCCGCACCAGCTCGGCGACCACCTCGCCGGAGCTCAGCTCGCGCACCGTCGTCCGCGCGGGCTCGGCGCCCGTGTCCTTCTCGATGCAGAAGTGGCGCGCGGCGAGCGAGGCGATCTGCGGCAGGTGCGTGATGCAGAGGATCTGGCGGCCCGCGGCGAGCGCGAGCAGCTGCGCGCCCACGGCCCGCGCCGTGTGCCCTCCGATCCCGGCGTCGACCTCGTCGAACACGAGCGTGGCGTCGCCGCCGCCCGCGTCGGCTTCGCGATCGCCGTGCGCCACGCCGAGCAGCGCCAGCATGACCCGCGAGAGCTCGCCGCCCGACGCCGCGTCGCGAAGCGGCGCGGCAGGCACGCCCGGGTTCGGGGCGATGAGGAACTCGACGGTGTCGGCTCCGGACGGCCCGGGCTCGCGCTCGGCGAGCTCGATGTCGAAGCTCGCTCCCTCCATCGCCAGCTCGGCCAGCCGGTCGCGTACCGCCGCCGACAGCCGCGGTGCCGCCGCGGCGCGCGCCGCACGCAGCTCGCCCGCCTCGCGCTGAAGCCGCGCGCGCGCCTCCTCGACCTCGGCCGTGCCGCGCTCGAGCGCGACCTCGGCGCCCTCGAGCTCGTCGCGGCGCTCGCGGCAGCGCTCGGCGTGGGCCAGGACGCCGGCGATCGTGCCGCCATGCTTGCGCTTGAGGCGATCGAGCACCGCCAAGCGCTCCTCGGCGACCTCCAGGGCGGCGGGATCGCCCTCGAGGCCCTCGGCGTAGCGCAGCAGCTCGGCCGCGAGGTCGTCCGCCTCGTAGGCCAGCGATCGCCAGCGCTCGGTCAGCGCGTCGAGCGCCCCGTCGACCCCGCTCACGCCGTCCAGCGCACCGCCTCCGGCGGCCAGCAGCGCGACGACGCCCTCCCCTTCCTCCGGCGCCGCGGCCTGGGCGGCGCCCAGCGCCGCCGACCGCAGCGCCTCCACGTGGCGCATGCGCCCACGGACGGCGAGCAGCTCGGCCTCCTCGGCCTCCGACGGGTCGGCCGCCTCGATCTCCTCGAGCTCGAACGCGAGCAGGTCGAGCTCGCGCTCGCGCGCCCCAGCGCGCTCGCGCAGCTCCTCAAGCGAGGCTTGCAGCCCACGGACGCGGGCGTGGGTCGCCGCGAACGCCGCGCGCCGCTCGAGATGCTCGCCGCCGCAGTACCCGTCGAGCATCTCCAGCTGCGCAGAGGCGAGCATGAGCCTGCGGTGCTCGTGCTGGCCGTAGAACGACAGCAGCGCCGATGCGACCTCTCGAAGGTCGCCCACCGCGGCCGAGCGGCCGCACAGGTACGCGCGCGTGCGCCCCTCGGAGCTGACCCGCCGCGCCAGCACCACCTCCTCGGCATCGGCCGGGAGGCGCTCCCCGAGCTCGCCGCGCAGTGCCTCGGGCAGCTCGAACACGCCCTCGACGTAGGCCTCGCCCGCGCCGGGGCGCACGATCCCCGCCCGCGCGCGCCCGCCGAGCAGCAGGTCGAGCGCGTGCGCGAGCACGGTCTTGCCCGCGCCGGTCTCGCCCGTGAGCACGTTCAGGCCCGCTGCAAGCGCCAGCTCGGCCCGTTCGATCAGGAGGAGGTTCTCGACGCGCAGCTCAAGAAGCACGCCAGACGGTGTACCAGCGCCCGCCGACGGATCGGGCGGGATCGGCCGCCGCCGGCGCGAAGCGGTCGCGAACGCGAGCGAGAGGCGCGCGCCGCCGCAACGAAGTCGTGGCGCACGCCGCGCACCTCAGCGGCGGGCGCCAGGCGCCGGAGCGCCGCGCACCGCCCACCCGGGCGACCCGCCCCGCCCGCTACAGCGACGCGAGCGCCTGCGCGATCGGCGTCTGGCCCTGCAGCAGCACGAAGTTCTTGTGGACCGTGCGCGGGTCGTCGAGGCAGCCGGCGAGCACCGCCGCGACGTCGTCGCGCGTCACCGACCCCCGGCGCTCCTCGACGCTCACCGACACCAGCCCGGTGCCCGGATCGTCGGTGAGCCCGCCCGGGCGCACGATCGTCCAGTCGCGATCGCTCGCGCTCAGGGCCGCGTCGGCCTCGGCCTTGGCCTCCAGGTACGGGCGCATCGCCTCGGGCCCTGACCTGGGATCGCTCGCGCCGATCGTGCTCACCATGAGGTACCGCGGCACGCCCGTCGCCCGCGCCGCGTCGAGCAGCTTGACCGCCGCGCCGAGGTCGACCGTGCGCTTGCGCTCCGGCCCGCTCCCCGGTCCGGCGCCCGCCGCGAACACCACTGCGTCGGCGCCCTCCACGAACTCGGCCAGCGAGTCGAGCTGCTCCATGTCGGCGACCACCGGCTCGGCGCCCGTGCCGTGGACCCCGGCCGCATGCCCCGGGTTGCGGATGAGCGAGCGCACGGCGTCGCCGCGCGCGCTCAGCAACCCCGCCAGGCGCATCGCGATCTTCCCGTGGCCTCCGGCGATGACGATCGTGCTCATGCGGACAGCCTCCCGAATTTCTGACGCAGGCGTCGGTAGAACGACGAGCCGGGGACCTGGGCGAGATCGGCCGCCTCGCGCAGGAACGCCGCGGTGATCGCGTCGCCCGGGCCCAGGGGCCCGGCCGGGCGGCCGTCGAGCGAGATGTCGACCTCGCCCTGGGACCGGTTGTGGACCGAGAGCAGATCCCCCGGCGCGACGACCAGCGCCCGCGCGGTCAGCGAATGGGGCGCGATGAACGACACCACGAAGCCCTCCACTCCCCACGCGAGCACCGGCCCGCCGTTGGCGAGGTTGTAGCCCGTCGACCCGGCCGGCGTAGCGAGCACGAGGCCGTCGCAGCGCACCGATCCGGCCTCCTCGCCGTCGATCGCGTAGGCGAGCTGGGCGACGCGTTCCCCGGCCCGCCGGTGGATCGAGAGGTCGTTGATCGCCGCCTGCGGCCCGTCCGGCGTCTCCAGCGCCAGCGCCGGGAGCGTCAGCACCTCGAAGTCGCCGGCCAGCGCCCGCGCGAAGGACTCGGCGAGATCGCCGTCCTCCTCCTCCGGATCGATCGTGGCCAGGAACCCGACCTCGCCGTAGTTGACCGCGTACACCGGCACGCTCGTGCCGGCATAGCGGCGCAAGGCGCGCAGGATCGTGCCGTCTCCCCCCAGGACCACGCACAGCTCGACGTCGTCGCTGAGCGGCGCGTCGAGGACGAGCCCATCGCGCGGCTTGAGCCCGTACTTGCGCGTCTCGTCGGCGTCGAAGCGCAGCAGCACGCCCTCGCGCTCGGCCGCATCGATGAGCAGGCGCAGGGCGTCCGCGGTCTGCTGCGGGCGCTGATGTGAGAGCACTGTCGCCGTCCGGGCACGCACGCTCACGGCTCGACCTCCCGCGCGGCTGCCTCCAGGTCGCCGACCGCTCCCCCGCGCCCGCCCTCGGCCAGCCACACGAAGGTCTCGCGATTGCCCTTCGGTCCCGGCAGCCCGGACGAAGCGAAGCCGAGCACGGCAGCGCCGGCCTCCCGAGCGCTCGAAGCGACCGCCACGAGCGCACCTCGCCGCGCCTCGGCCGACCGCACGACACCGCCCTTGCCCACCGCGTCGCGCCCCGCCTCGAACTGCGGCTTGACCATCGCCAGCGCGTCGAAGCGCTCCGCGCAGCACGCGAGCACCGCCGGCAGCACCTTCGCCAGCGAGATGAACGACACGTCGGCGACGACGAGGTCGGGCGCGTACGGAAGCTCCGAGCAGGCCAGCGACCGCGCGTTGACCCGCTCGATCACCGTCACCCGCTCGTCGGTGCGCAGCGACCAGTGAAGCTCCCCGTAGGCCACGTCGAGCGCGACCACGTGCCCGGCGCCCCGCTGCAGCAGGCAATCGGTGAAGCCGCCGGTCGACGCCCCGACGTCCAGGCACCGCCGCCCCTTCGCGTCGAGTCCCGTCGCATCGAGCGCGTTGGCCAGCTTCACTCCGCCGCGCGAGACGAACCGCGGGCGCTCGTCGACCGCGACCACGACGTCCTCGGCCACCAGCTGGCCGGGCTTGGCAGCGCGCGCGCCGCCCTCGCCTCCGAGCCGCACCTCGCCCGCCATCACCGACGCAGCGGCCCGCGCGCGAGAGCCGAACAAGCCGCGCCGGGCGAGCAGGGTGTCGAGGCGGACCTTGGCCATGCGGCGGGCGAACGGTAGATGATCGATCGACCGACCGTGACGAGCGTCACACACGATCATGCGTTCGAGCGCCACCATGGTTGCAGTGGTCGTGCCGGCGCCTCGCGCGCCAACGGCGACTCCGCGTCGCCGGGCATCGATCGCTCACATAAAGCTGGACCCAGATAAGCAGTATCTCTCCTCCCAGAAGCGGCCCGCCACGGCGGGTCGTTTCGCTGTCTGCGCCTTATTCGCCCGGCGGCGTGGCGATTCGGACGTGGACGTGGTCGTCGTGGTGGACCAGCGCCACGACGACGTCCTTCGGGCCGTGCAGGTTCAGGTGCGGCCCCACGAAGAGCCTGACCGCACCGGCGCGCCGGAAGCGGTCGACGAGGTCCTGGGCCAGCGCGCGATCGACCTGCGACGGGCGCAGCGGCGCGCGCAGCAGGCCGTCGCGGCGCGGGTACATCACGTCTGCGTCGAGGCCGTTCTGGTGCGAGTCGTGGCCGAGCCCGCCGTAGCGGGGGCCGAACGGCCCGCCTTGCGGCCGGCTGAGGTCGCTTATCAGCACACGCGGGACGCCGGGGTGCGCGGCGCGGAACTCGCTCGTGACGCGCACGAGCACGTCGATGAGCTCCTGCGTTCCCCATCGCCGCCACCCGCGGTCAGGCGACTGCCTGAGCACCTCGTCCCAGGTGACGAAGTCGGGACCCTCCTCTGGCAGCTGCACGCCGTGCTCCAGGAAGCCGTGCCACGGCTTGCCGACCGCTACCGAGTGCGGCGGCGCCAGCGGGTCGGGCGGCGCAACGTGTGCGTCGGCCGGGACCACGCCCGTGAGCATCGCGCCGAGAACCGCCGCGACCAGCAGCCTCATCGCGCGATCGCCTCGCGCGCGTATCCGGCGAGCGCCTCGATGAGCTCGCGCGAACGATCGGCGACCCCGCCCCACCGGATGAAGCCATGGGGCATGTCGTCGAAGCGCTGCAGCGACACCGTCACGCCGGCCGCGCGCAGCGCCTGCGCGTAGCGCAGGCCGTCGTCGCGCAGCGGGTCGTGGCCGGCCACGGCGATGTAGGCCGGCGCCGCGGCGCCGAGGTCCGCCGCCATCAGGGGCGAGGCGTCCGGGTCGGCCGGATCGGCTCCGTCGAGGTACGTGCGCCAGCAGAACGCCATGTCCGCCGCACTGACGAACGGGCCGGACTCGAACTCGCCATAGGCGTCGCCGCTCATCGCGGCGTCGAGCGCCGGATAGACGAGCAGCTGCGCACGCAGCCCCTCGCCCGAGCGCCCGACGACCGCGGCGAGGTTGCCGCCGGCGCTGTCGCCGCCGACGACCACGCGCCCCGGATCGGTCCCCAGCTCTCGCGCGCCGTCGCCGATGAGCCACGCGGTCACCGCGCGCGCGTCATCGACCGCCGCCGGATAGCGGTGCTCGGGCGCGAGCCGGTAGTCGACGCTCACGCAGACCGCGCCCGACGCGTTGGCGAGCTGGCGCATGACCCGATCGAAGGCGTCGACGTCGCCCACGTACCAGCCGCCGCCGTGCAGCCAGAGGATCGTGCCGAGCGCCTCGGCCGGCACGCGTGGCCAGTGCGCGCGCCCTCGCAGCCGCGCTCCGTCGCCGCCGGGCACGACGAGGTCCTCGACCCGGCCGACCTCCTCCAGCGCCCCGCCGAGCTCGAGCGCTGTCTGCAGATACGCGCCGCGCTCGGCCTCGATGTCGGGCGAGACGGACTCGGACTGCGGGCGCCACGCGCCGTCGAGCAACGCGCGGGCCTGCGGGTGAAGGTCCGGTAGCGAGCGGCGCACGCCGCCGGCCTCAGGCGGGCGCGAGCTGGCCGGTGCCGGCGGCGATCGCCGCCTCGATGCGCTGCGCGATCGCCTTGCCGGTGAAGCCGACCTCCGCGTGCAGCAGCGCGGGCTTGCCGTGGGTGACGTACCGGTCGGGCAGGCCGACGCGCAGGATGCGCGGAGCGCCGAGCAGCCCGTCGTTCAGGCACTCCCACACCGCCGAGCCGAAGCCGCCCGCGAGGACGCCCTCCTCGACCGTCACCAGCAGCTCGTGCTCGGCGGCCAGCGTCGACAGCAGGTCGGCGTCCAGCGGCTTGGCGAAGCGCGCGTCGGCGACGGTCACCTCGAGGCCGCCCTCGGCCAGGAGATCGGCCGCCTCCAGCGCCTTCTGCACGCCGCTGCCGTACCCGACGAGCGCCACGCGCGAGCCCTCGCGCAGGATCTCGCCGCGCCCGATCTCGATCGGCTCGACGTCCTCGGGCGCGGGCATCGTCACGCCGACGCCCTCGCCGCGCGGGTAGCGCAGGGCGATCGGGCCGTCGTCGTAGGTCAGGGCGGTGCGCAGCATGCGCGGCAGCATCGCCTCGTCGCGGGGCGCCATCAGCACGATGTTCGGCAGGCAGCGCAGGTAGGCGATGTCGAAGGCGCCGTGGTGCGTGGGCCCGTCGTCGCCGACGAGGCCGGCGCGGTCCATGGCGAAGACGACGTTGAGCTTCTGCAGGCAGACGTCGTGGACGATCTGGTCGTAGGCGCGCTGCAGGAAGGTCGAGTAGATCGCGCACACCGGGCGGGCGCCCTGGATGGCAAGGCCGGCGGCGAACAGCACGGCCTGCTGCTCGGCGATGCCGACGTCGAAGTAGCGCTCGGGCATCGCCTTCTGGAGGATCGAGAGCCCGGTGCCGGAGTTCATCGCCGCGGTGATGCCGATCACGCGCGGATCGCGCTCGCACTCGCGCACCATCGCCTCGCCGAACACCTGCGTGTACTGCGGCGGCGCCGGAGCCGACGGCTTGGACGGCGCGACCTGCCCACGGGCGATCGACTTCGGCTTGGCGGCATGCCACTTCTCCATGCCCTCCAGGCCGCCCTCCTCGGCGGGAGCGAAGCCCTTGCCCTTGACGGTGGCGCAGTGGATGACGACGGGCCGCTCGGCTTCGAACGCCGACCGCAGCGCCCGGCGCAGGGCGCGGACGTCATGGCCGTCGATCACGCCCATGTACGCCCAGTCGAGCTCCTCCCACCACAGTCCGGGAGCCAGGTACGCCTTCACCGACTCCTTGACGCGCGGTCCGAGCCGCTCGAAGGCGGCGCCGATCCCGGCCGGCAGCTTGGTCAGCCTCTCCTCGACGCCCTCGCGCGCCTCCCACAGCCCCGGATCGAGCCGGACCCGGTTCATGTAGCGAGACAGCGCGCCGACGTTCGGCGAGATCGACATGCCGTTGTCGTTGAGGATCACCACGATCGGCGTCCCCAGGCCGCCGGCCTGGGAGACCGCCTCGAACGCGACGCCGCCGGTCATCGCGCCGTCGCCGACCACGGAGACGACCTTGCCGTCGGCGACGCCCTCGCGCAGCATCGCCTCCTTGATGCCGACCGCGTAGCCGATCGCCGTCGAGGCGTGGCCGGCGCCCATGATGTCGTGCTCGGACTCGCCCCGCGAGCAGAACGGCGCCAGGCCGCCGTACTTGCGGATCGTCCCGATCTCATGGCGGCGGCCGGTCAGGACCTTGTGCGGGTACGCCTGGTGACCGACGTCCCACAGGACCTTGTCGCGCGGGGAGTCCAGCAGCGAGTGCACGGCGACGGCGATCTCGCATGCGCCCAAGTTGGCGCCGAAGTGCCCGCCGATCTCCCCCACCGTGTCGATCAGCAGCGCGCGCACCTCCTGCGCGACCTGCTGGAGCTCGTCGTCCGAGAGGCCGTGGAGGTCCTGGGGGCGGTCGATGCGGTCGAGGTGTGAAGTCATGAAGTCCGGGTCGAGATGAAGTCCGTCACCTGGGCGAGCTCGTCGGCTCCGGGCGGGAGCGCCGCTCGCGCCTTGCGATGCGACTCCGCGGCCATCTCCCGGGCGCCTTCCAGCCCGTAGCGACTCACGTAGGTGACCTTGCCGTGGCGCTCATCGCTCCCCCGCGGCTTGCCCAGCGCCACATCGGTCCCCGTGACGTCGAGGATGTCGTCGACGATCTGGAACAGGACCCCGAGCTCTGACGCGAACGCACGGAAGTCAGGCAGTGTAGTGGAGCGGGTGTGCTCGTCCGCGAGCAGCAGCGGGCATTCGATCGCCGCCCCGATCAGCCGGCCGGTCTTGAGCTCGTGCAGCCGGCGCAGGTCGGCGGTGCCCTCCTC
>Ga0081540_1000965_pt1 | contig 25934 bp, 18 predicted proteins | sample TabmetS2T1R1_FD_71024 | JGI IMG/M metagenome (GOLD analysis project Ga0081540, IMG submission 71024) | Tabebuia heterophylla rhizosphere microbial communities from the University of Puerto Rico - S2T1R1 | ecosystem: Host-associated > Plants > Roots > Rhizosphere ...
TGTTCGCTCGTGGCCGTTTGATATCTCTGGCAAATATCCGGATAGCCAGTCAACCGTCCAAAAGACTGTCGATGAGGCCATTGATGATTTTGTTTCAATTGACCGGTCGATGAGACTCAACTTCCGATATTGATGAGAATCGTCAACTACACAACCTCTGTGTCAGCGATCACTGAATGTTAGGGCCCCAGACCAGGATTTCGCATCTAGGAACATTCAAAACCACACCCTTCAAATCAAGGAAGCGGAGAATAGAATTCGTAGTAACTTTGGCAGACGTAGACTGATTCGCAGGGTGAAGCGTGACAAGAGGCCGAACAGTCGACGGTCTTCGATACTTTGTGCGGACGCTGGTGGTCTGTCTGTTCCTCGCTCCTGGGCCCTCGCGCGTTGCCGCACTTGACATCGATCGGACCATTGCGCAGTTCGCGCATACAGGGTGGGGGCCGAAAGATGGTGCGCCAAGTGTAGTTAACGCATTGGCACAAACTTCGGACGGGTACCTCTGGCTGGGAGGACCCGAAGGTCTGTATCGATTCGACGGTGTCGTTTTCGAGCGCTATCACCCTCAGTCGGGCGGTCCATTCCTGGCCCAGGAAATCACTTCACTTTTGGCCCTGCCCAATGGCGACCTTTGGATTGGCGTTCAATCTGGAGCGGTGAGCCTTCTAAGGAACGGAAACTCTACGAACTACACCACCCGCGACGGATTGCCAGGGGGAATGGTGTGGGGCTTCGCGCAGGATCGGGCAGGCGCGATTTGGGCTGCCACGGACAGCGGACTGGCGCGGCTGGAGGGTAATCGATGGAAGGAAGTAGGAAAGGATTGGAATTTCCCTGGGAAGTCTGCCCGCACGATCTTTCTGGATAATCAAGGAACACTTTGGATTTCTACCGAGGACACAGTGGTTTTCCTCCCATCGGGCGCGAGGCGGTTTCAGCCGACGGGTATCAAGGTGGGCCAGGTATATCAAATTGCACAAGCGCCAAGCGGGAAATTATGGATGGCTGAGACGACGAGGTCTGTCCGGCCTATCCCTCTAGCCGATAAGCGGCAGCCTTCTGACGAAACCGAAGTCCGGGTCGGCTCCGAGGGAATTCTTTTTGATAGCGACGGCGCATTATGGATCACCAGCATAGGAGACGGACTTCGTCGTTCTCCGGCTCCCGAACTGCTGAAGGGCAGCATCAAGGAATTCGGCAACGAAGTTGAGTCGTTCACCGCTAAAGATGGATTAAGCGACAACTATGTCGCCACCATTCTTCAAGACCGCGAAGGAAACATCTGGGTTGGAACCAACAACGGTCTGGATCGCTTCCGCAAAACGAATTTGGTACCGGTCGTTCTTCCCTTCAAGCCCCAACAGGCTGTTTTGGCTGCGGGAGATGGTGGAGACGCCTGGGTAGAATACCTGGTCTCCATGGTCCGGGTTCACGGGGGACGCGCCGATCCTGGTCATCCGTTTCCCAGCCACGCCCTATCTGCGTATCGTGACCCCGCTGGCGCGATCTGGTGGCTTTGCGAAGATGGCATCTATCTCTATAACGCGGGAAAGTACACCAGGATTGAGCCGCCACCGTCGTTTCCGAAGCCTTACTTAGAGCTATCGATGGCGGCAACCGAGGACGGCTCTGGTGCGCTCTGGCTGGCTGCTGTAAGAGAGGGTTTGTTCTATCGGAAAAAGGGAGAATGGCAGCGACTTGAAGCCGCATCAGAATTCGCAGAGTTGTCCACCATGACAGCTTTCACGGATTGGATGGGCCGCGCATGGTTCGGGTATGCGGATGGCACAGTCATCCTCCTGAAAGATGAAAAAATTCAGAGAGTTTTTCACCCTGGCGATTCCCCCGTTGGAGGCGTAAGAGCAATCAACGGTCGAGAGCGCCATACATGGGTTGGTGGAGAAGGGGGATTGGCGTTCTTTGACGGGAACCGCTTCCGCCGAATCACTCCTGATGGTGAGGAATTCGGCTTGGTTATGGAAGTTCAGGAGACACCCGACGGCAGCTTGTGGTTGGCTGAGAGCCGCGGTGTCACGCAAGTCCCAGCATCGGAAGTCCGGCAAGCATTGGACAATCCCTCCTATCGCGTAAAGTGTCGTAGGTTCGACTCTTTCGACGGCCTTCCAGGCACATTCATGCGGGAGATCAGTTCAAGGGAGATTCAGGGAACCGACGGCAGAGTTTGGTTCGCTGCGTCAGGCGGTATCGTTTGGATCGATCCTGCCAACATCTCCACTAATACACTTCCTCCGCCGGTTCTGATTCGGTCTGTGAAAGCGAATGGCAGACAATTTGGTTCTCTGGCAAATCTCGTCCTGCCCCCGCGAACAACCGACCTGCAAATTGACTACACTGCTCTGAGCCTGGCGGTGCCGGAGAAGGTACGCTTTCGCTACAGGCTGGAAGGAGTGGACAAAGATTGGCAGGAAGCGGGCACTCGCCGCGCAGCTTTTTATACCAGGCTTGGTCCCGGGGATTACCATTTTCGAGTCATAGCCTGCAATAACGATGGCGTCTGGAATAACGAGGGTGCGCGTCTGGATTTCAACATCGCGCCTGCCTGGTACCAGACGAACTGGTTCCGGCTCTTCAGTATCGCCATCGGGCTGCTCGTCTTGTGGGCTCTCTACCGATTGCGCCTGCGGCAAATGGCTGCCCTGTACAAAGGCCGCATGGAAGAACGCCTTGCTGAGAGGGAACGGATCGCTCAGGAGTTGCATGACACTCTGCTGCAAAGCGTCCAGGGACTGAGCATGAAGTTCTATGCGCTCACAAGGCGGATACCTACGGATGACGCAACTCGCCAGGAGATGGAGAAGGCACTCGTTCAAGCCAACGAAGTCGTGAAGGAGGGCAGAGAGCGGATTCAAAATCTGCGCGCCACTGCGTCATCAAGAAACGATTTACCGGCGGCATTGCAGCGGGTTGCAGAGGAGATGTCCCCAGGTGGGGAGACAAGCTTCAAAATGCTCGTTGAAGGCGATGCGCGGGAGTTGCACCCCGTGGTTTTGGAGGAGTCCTATTACATTGGACGTGAGGCTCTCATCAATGCTTTTCGTCATTCCGGGAGCTCTAACATCAAAGTTCAAATCACCTATCATCCCAGAGGGTTGCATTTGCTGGTTCAGGACGATGGGCGAGGTATCGATCCCGCCATTCTAGAAAAGCAATGCCGCGAGAACCATTGGGGTTTGCCAGGAATGCGAGGACGTGCGCAAAGGATCGGCGCGGAGGTTAAGTTATCGAGCCGCCCTGGCGGCGGAACCGAAGTTGAACTGACGGTTCCCGGTCCAGCGGCGTATCGACCCTTCCGGGGCAAGTCTAAGAGTTCGTAGTTTCCCCAGTCATCGCCATCAACTCCCGCGCCGCGGAAGTTGATCCAATGCAGGCGCTGAGAGCGGTATAGCAGACGGCAAGCTAAGTTTCCGCCGAGGCGGCAATTTGGACAAAGGACTTTCTCGTTTCAACTGACGATAAAAGGGCAATGCACTCATTGAAACGCGGCGGATGTATCGTTGGGCGATACGGACGTTTGATCTGTAACGCCCATGCAGTCGGTCAACCGTGCACGCCGAGATCTTCGGACTCCGCGAAAGGACTTGAATCGAGATTCAATGCGCTGGTCCAGTCGCCTTGATTGCGAGAAACTAACTGAAAGCGGAATGGGGTCGTCGTAAACCCCTTCAGTCCTGGTATCGGGAGATCGCCACCATGATCGAGTCAGGTGCATACGGTGAACGCATGGCTAGGTATCTGCACCTCAGGGGGCTCCCAGAACATGCGAGGCTCGGCTTCGGTAAATTACAGATGGCCGTCACTCGGTACAGGCACCTAGTGGATTTGCCGAGCCAACCGAGCCTATTCCGGTCGAGAAGGCATTCTCGATCCATTTGCATCTTCGCAGTAATCGTGGCGGACGTCTTTGGCTCGGCGGGAAATTGGTCCTACCGGTAAGCGGCCGTCAGGTGGTGTAACGATCCTCAATCTCGAAGAGGAACCGATCGCTTTTTTCCCTAATCCGATTGACGTGCTGCAATTCTATATACCTCGCACCGCGCTGGAAGATCAAAAGATGCTTATTACACAGGACCTTGTCTACAGTCGCGTTCACGCCTTCGTCGGAGAAATGGCCTTTGATACGTGGTGCGGCGCCATCGAAGAGTATCGGAAACGTCGCTACAAGCGGATTCTTTCCGGCCACGGCGCGCCGGGTGGTCCGAACTGTACGACCGAATGCTTCTCTATCTCTCGGTTGTCGAGGGGAATTCTCAGAGGCGGGAGATGGCGAAGATTTAAAGCGACGTCTCTTTGCTGCCTTCCCGGATTATGAAGGTCGTCTTATGGTGGACCACGAGATGCGTTTCTTGCTCCCCACGATCAATAGTAAGAAAAAAGACCATAATGAAGAAAAACAACATTGACGCAAGTGATTTGCTCATGCACGCGCATATGTGGATGTAATTTCCGAGCTTTCGGCAATCTGACACCTCGCTACTTCAGTGTTGCCCGTTCTTGACTCTAGGCTGGACTTGTCATTGTTTCCCGAACGTAAATTTCACAGCTAACTGCACCCCTCGCGGACCACCTCCGCCGAGGAAGGGATTGCCAATGCCCACATCTCCTGTAGCAACGATTGGATAAGCTCCGCTACCCACTTCGCGGCCGTTGCTCAAGCTGAAACCGCTGACACCCGGGTCGGCAATGAAGGCAGGCAGGAACGGATTAGCAAAGTTCGGATGGTTGAGGATGTTGAAGAACTCTGCGCGGAACTGCATATTCAGGTGCTCCGTAATTGCCGTGTCTTTGTGCAGCGCCAAATCCCACTGTTTAAATTTGGGGCCATGCAGGGCATCGCGGCCAAGGTTGCCGAAATGCCGTGTACCGGGCACGCAGTCCTGGGCTGTTCCCGTCGGCCCATTTGCAAAGGCGTATGCAGTGATCTGGCACGGTATGGCGATGGAAGAAAGTTGATAGAAATTGCTCGGATGATGTTCGTCATAGATGGATGGACCCACGACATCCGGCCTGTCATCGCCCTCACCGCTGCCGCTGAAGTCATCCTCAAAGTTGTAGTTGAACTGGTATGGCTGTCCACTCTGCAGTGAGACTGTGCTGTCAAATCCCCAGCCATTTTTCAACCGACTGTTTCCCACTCTCGGCAGTTGGTAACCGAAAATCCAGGTAAAGCGCTGGGGAACATTGAAGTTCGACGGGCCATATTCGAGGTTCGGACGGCTGCTATCATTCGGCTGCGCTGCGTTTGGCTCGAAGTCCTCTCCATCGCTCGCCGTATCCATGGAACGCGACCACACATAGTTCGTGATGGAGGTGATTCCGTGCCAGCCGTTCACCCTGAAGCTCGCCTGCAGTGAGTTGTAGTTGGATTTCGCTGTGGACTCTTCCTGCATCATGTAAAAAGCGCCGTACGTATTGTTTCCAAATACACGCGGCACGCCATAGCTGGGAATGCAATCCGGCCCTCCAGCGGGATAACAGGGCGATCCATCCGCTGTGTTGTTATTTGCTTGTGCGAAGGCAATATCTGCAGCGGTAATCGCAGCCTGATCAGGTTGATTGATATCGCGGAAACGGAACAAGCGATGGCCCTGCGATCCTACGTAACCTAATTGGAGCACCATCCGGCTCGCAATCTGCTGCTCGATGTTCAGGTTGTAGTTCTCCATATAAGGAGTTCGGATATGGCGGTCGAAGGAGAAGGTGTCGCATTCGACGCTGCCGCAACTCGCAGATCCATAGACAGGCTGGCCGCTCACAATGGATCCGTTGGCCGATGCCGGAATAATCTGCGCTGGTCCGATCGGGTTGTAGGCTGGGCCGGGATCGAAGAAGGGTGGGTACGGCAAATGTCCCAGGAAGAAGTCTTGAGAGAATGCATCGAAGAAGATGCCAAAGCCGCTGCGAAGAACCGTCTTCCCGGTGCCAAAGACGTTCCATACCATGCTGATGCGCGGCGCGAAGTTCTTGTAATCGGGTTCATAGAGCTTATCAAGTCCCGGAGCCCCGACCTGCGTCAGCGTAATGGTCCCTCCAGTCGGGTCGAACGCGGTGATGTTGCTCATTAAATTGTCCTTCTCGGCCACTACGCCCAAATAGTCCCACCGCAGACCATAGTTCAGCATCAGGCGTGGAAAAATGTGGTAGCCATCCTGGATGTAGAGACCATAGCTGTTTTCGTATGTGTGGCGTGTGGAGTCGCCGAAATAATTGAAGGATTTTCCGAAGTCAGTATTCACCGTTCCACCGAGAAAATCAGTAAGACTCGCAAAGGACAGCTTGCCGCGAAAATATTTATCGAAATATTGCGTGATGCTGGTGCGCCGGAACTCGAAGCCAAACTTCACATCGTGCTTGTTCATTTTCCAGGAGAAGTCGTCGATGGCCTGATTGTTCGAGTCAACGCGGTGCCGCGGGACAGAAGACGTCGCTCCAAGCTGAGCAAAGGTGCCCACAAGCATCACCGGCAATCCCTGGTTGCTGGCCACAGTTCCACTGCATCCATCTGTTGTCGACGCAGCGCAAAGACCGATGGAGCTCGGCTGAAAGCTTTGATCCTCAGGGAAGAATCCTTCTGCGAATCGGTTCCAGCCATAGCGCAGCTCGTTCACCTTCGTCGAGGAGAATATATGCACATAGGACAAGGCAACGAGCTGAACCCGCGTGGGAGTGAAGGTGTTGAATCCGGGAAGCTGGCCGCCGCTCGCTGTTAGCGCCAGGGGGAAAGCCTGGGTGCTGTCGCCGAAGAAGTAACGCCCGCTTAGTAGATCATTCTGTCGGAAGCTGTGGTCAATCTTTGCAATGACGCTACTCAGATTGTTGTAGGACGGGGAAATTACAGACGCATTCGGCCCGTTTACGCATCCAGTGTCTTCCTGTCCGACGAAGGAACTGCCAAAGGTTCCCGGAATATTCGGTTGGGGCCATGGGTTTCGCGCTAGCAGATTCTGGATAACAGGGTTCACATTCTCTGCTCCGATCGCGGCTATGTCGGCGTTTATCTGCGCCGGATCAGGCACGCAGGCCAGAGTCACAACGCCAACTGATTCCCGCTGGCCCTCGTAATCCAGAAAAAAGAATGTTTTGTTCTTTATGATTGGTCCGCCAAGCGCACCGCCGAACTGATTGTTATGAAATGGAGCCTGTGGCTGCCCTTTGAAGTTGAAGTAGTTGCGGGCGTCCAGCGCATTGTTTCGAAAGTAATCGAAGAAGGTGCCGTAAAAGCCATTGGTTCCACTCTTGGTTACGATATTGACGACTGCCCCGGCATTTCGTCCGTATTCGGGCATGTAATTCGAAAGCACATTCAGTTCTTGAATAGCGTCAACAGGCAGAATCGTCGCGGGAGTGCCAAAAACCCCGGCTTCATTAATAGCCGGGTCATTGCGATAGCCATCATTCATATCTGTGCCGTCGAGGAGGAAGTTATTGGCACGTCCGCGTGCACCATTCACTGAAAAGATACCGAAGGAACCGGGGGAATCCGTTATCTGATCCGGAGAACCGGCGACGCCCGGCGTGAGAAAGATTGCCTTCTGATAGTCGCGGCCATTCAACGGGAGGTTCTTCATTTGTGTCGTTGTCATGATCCCACCAAGCACATTGGTCGTGGTATCCACCTGCGGCAGTGTTGAGGCCAACACCTCGACACTCTCGCTTACGGGACCGGCCTTCATCACCACATCCACACGCTTCTGTGATGCAACGGTGACCTGTACACCCTTCGTCAGCAAAGTCTGAAACGAAGCCATTGTGACAGTGACGTTATACGTGCCAATCGGGAGTTCGGGCATGAGATAGCTGCCGTCTTCGGAGGTTTGCGTGGTGCGCTCGAGACCCGTGTCTGTATTCTTCGCGATGACTGTTGCGCCAGGAATCGCAGCGCCAGCACTATCCGTAACCGTGCCGAGAATGACACCCCGGAATGTCTGTGCATCGCTGATCCCCCATCCCACCAGAGCTGCAAATACAACTACTGCGCACCCCAACTGAGAAATCTTCCGCATAGGATTCCCCCGCGCAGCGGGAATATGGCAGTAAGACTCCGAAAGGATGGAAGGGCCCCAAAGACGAAGTAAATCCCATCGTCCGGAATTTGGACTACCGAGTTGGTCTCCCGATGCCAAACACCCTATATGCCTCTTTATGTATGGGCGTCAAGCAATTCCCTTCAGGAATCATTTCCGCGCAGAATATGCGGCTTTAACCGACGATTGGTCTGTTCGTAATCATCTCTTACGCGAGGTTGGTCAGTTCTCCTTGATCTCGTCGGTGACTACATGAAAGTGTTTGAGATTTGCGATTCCGAAAGAGGTAGTGATGGCAACGTCAGCAGCATCTCGCCCTACCGCCATCAACACTCGACCAATACGAGGCTGATTGTGGCGGGCGTCGAATGTCCACCAGGCATTGCCAAGATATGCCTCAAACCAAGCACTGAAATCCATCGGATACGGAGCTGCGGACACGCCAATGTCGCCGAGATATCCGGTTGCATATCGCGCAGGAATATTCATAGCCCGACAGAAGGTAATGGCCAGATGCTGATAATCGCGGCAGACGCCCAAACGCTCGGTATAAACATCCAGAGCTGTCTTGGTCGAGCGGGCATGTGAATAGTCGAAGGTGATCTTCCCGTGAACATAGTCGCAAATGGCACGGACCCGTGCCCAACCGGGAGTGACGTCATCGAAAAGATCTCGAGCTATTGCTGAAAGTCTGTCTACTTCGCAGTAGCGGCTGCTGATCAGATAGCGAAGTGTATCCGGCGGTAATTCGTTAACGGGAATTTCTTGTGCTCCAGGAGCCTGTGGATCCGGACACCCGGAATCCTGGATCAGTGTGCAACCTTCGAGACAAATCGTCCCAGCAGGAACATGAAAACGGCTGCAGCGGTTACCGAATGAATCAAGATACGCGCCTTGTTTAACGCCAGGATCAAGGCGCAACTCGTCGGGTTCAAGCAAGTCATGCGCACGCAAAGGATGGACATGCAGCATCGCCACGAAAGTGACGGGGGCAGGCACATCGAAACGTATGTCATATCCCAGACGAATTCGCATTTACGGCTTCTTTCCGCGCAGAGGGTTTAAGAAGCTCTGCCGTTCTGGCGGTAACGTTAAGATGCAATGAATTTGCAAAATAGTTTGCCAGAATAGAGGATTTAGTAAGAGCGATTGCGAGGAAAACCATTGACCTATTGCTTGGGAATTTGCACCCATGAGGGACTGATCATGGCTTCCGACTCGCGGAGTAATGCGGGATACGATCAGGTCAATCTCTGCCGTAAAATGCATACCTTTGTTACTCCTGGCGAGCGGGCATTCGTGATCCTCACGAGTGGAAGTGTATCGCTCACACAATCTGTCATTACGTTGTTACGAGAAGACTTTAACGCGGGCGATGGGCTGGCCAAAGCGCCGACACCTTACGCTGCATCACGAGTAGTCGGTGACGCTGTGCGCCGTATTTCCGACCTCGACCGCGCTGCACTTGAGAAAGACGATTTTTCGTTCAATATCAATCTGCTCTTGGGTGGTCAGGTGAAGGGTTCTCCTGCCGGACTGTTCCTGATTTATCCGCAGGGCAATCCTCTCAGTGCAACGCAGGATTCTCCCTATCTACAGATTGGTGAATGCAAATATGGGCGGCCGATTCTCGATCGCGGCATTGTGCATTTATCTACATCACTGGAGGTGGCGGCTCTTTATGGTTTGCTTTCATTCGATGCAGCAATGCGCTCGAATGTGACGGTCGGTCCTCCAATCGAGATGATTATCTACCGAAATGATTCGCTGCATTTCGATCGCTACAGAAGCTTTCCTGCCGATGACCCGGAACTCCTCACAATACACAAGCAGTGGGAGCGCGCGCTGCGCAAGGCTGTTGAAGATTTGCCCAAGATCCACTTTAACGCGTGTCTTCCTGGGAATTAGGCACGAAAACACAAGCCTGACGTCCGTGACCTGCTCATAGAAGGTCGACATATCAGTACTTACTAGCCTCATCCGTGGGTAGCCACCTCGATGAGGTGCTCATATGGATTTGAATAGGCGATTCTCTCTGTGTCCGGCCGCCCGGTCGGTCGTAGCCACATTGGGCCTTGCAGGATGCGTGCAGAGGGCCCAAGAGAGCAGATTCTGATTTGCCGCTCCGTACTCTGTTTGCGCAGTCTGCATAGAACATCTGTGAGGATCGAGCCCGTAAAGGGCGAAAACATGTAGAACACGGTGCCGCTTGAGAGATCCGTCATTCCGAGCGTCTGCTGCGGCAAACCGGACACGGCTCAGATCGAGCCCCCGGGCGGCCTCCTGTGCCCTCGCAGCATAATCCGGCTGGACCTCAACTCCTAGCGTGCGGATTCCCGTCAGGATCGACACCAAAGGGAACATGACCCAATCCCGATCCCAGATTGATGCTATCGCGGCTTAGAAGCAGTAAACCGGTCGGATTCACGCACACCCTAAAATGAAATCTTCGGTTAGCTGTATGAATGTAGAACCGGTTTCAACGGTTTCCACACAAATTTGAAGGGGTTTAGATTATGTCGTCAAAAGTACGGTCTGACGTGGTGATTCGAACTGCCACACTAGAGGACGCCCCAGCGTGCGGGCAGATTTGCTATGACGCGTTCTCTACAATTAACACGGCTCACGGGTTTCCTTGCGATTTTCCTGGACCAGAGGTCAGTATCAGTTTGCTTTCGATGATGTTTTCCGCTCCAGGTTTCTATTGCGTGGTGGCGGAAAGTGATGGCCGGATTATGGGCAGCAATGTCCTTATTGAGCAGGCTGTGATCCAAGGCGTTGGCCCGATCACCATCGACCCCAAAGCACAAAACCTCGGGGTTGGCCGTAAGCTCATGCAGGCTGTGATGGATCGCGCGAACCAGAACAGTGCCGCCGGAGTGCGGCTGGTACAGGCTGCCTTTCACAATCGCTCGCTCTCACTCTACGCATCGCTCGGCTTTGACATCCGCGAGCCTCTTTCCTGCATGCAGGGACGGACGCTCGAACGGAGTATTCCTGGATGCGTGGTGCGACCGGCCCAACCTACGGATGAGGACGCCTGCAATGCACTATCGCGTCGTGTTCACGGATTCGATAGAGGCGCCGAATTGGCGCAAGCAACCCAACAGGGCACCGCGCGCCTGGTAGAGCGTGGAGGCCGCGTGACCGGATACGCGACGAATCTCGGTTTCTTCGGCCATTCCACGGCGGAGACGAACGTGGACATGCAATCGCTTATTGTCTCGGCAGAATCTTTCGCCGGTCCGGGAATTCTTGTGCCTTCACGGAACAACACGCTGCTGCGCTGGTGCCTGGCGAACGGCCTGCGTGTCGTCCAGCCAATGACTCTCATGAGTACTGGACTCTATAACGATCCGGCCGGCGCGTGGCTCCCATCCATAATCTTCTGAGGATTTACCAACCTTCACGGATGGCATTTAGTGGTACAGGAGGCCAATCTTCAATGACCTGCCGTCGGCGCTCCCCCAACCTTGAACCTGCGTACTAGTATTACGAGAGGAATCATCGTAAGGGTCAACCAGGCAAACACCCTGAAGCAGTCCATGAAGGCAAGAAACTCACTCTGATGCAAAAGCTGTTGATAAACCACTCCCAGTGTGGCTGGCTGGGCATCAGCGCTGGTGAAGCCATACTGCATGAGCTGACTTATCGTTGTCGCAATATGATCTTGCAGTGCTTGTGAGCTATTGCCAAGGTGCGATCCCAGATTCAATTGATGAAGATCGGCTCTTCGTTCCGCCGCTGTAGTGACAAAGGCTATGCCAAAGCTTCCACCCCAATTGCGGAACAGATTGGTGAGGCTGGAGGCTTTGTTGTTCTGATCCGGGCGCAACTGCGAATACGCGATTATATTGACCGGAACCAGAAAAAGGCCGTAACCAAATCCTTGCAGGGCCCGTATCCAACCGAAGTGGGCACCGTTCGTATCGAGGTTCATGTTGCTGTATACGAACATGGCGGTGGCAATGAAGGACAGGCTCATCAGAATCAGCGTCTTGGCCGAGACCAGATGACGCTGCAAAAGCTGCGCTGAGATGGGCGCGAGGCAGGTGATGACCAGCGCGCCTGGGCCGAGTACGAGGCCAGCATCGATCGCCCGATATCCGTAAAGAGATTGAAGCAGTTGTGGGATCAGAGTGGTGGTCCCGAAGAGTCCGATACCGAATACAAAGAACAAACTGCTGGCGATCGCAAAGTTGCGATTGTTGAGAAGCCGGAAGTCAATGATCGGTTCCTTGACGTAAAGCTCCCACAGGACCGTTCCGACCCAGCCAAACACGGCGATGAGAATCATGCTTGTGATAAAGCTGCTGCCAAACCAGTCATCGATCTGGCCGCGGTCGAGTGACACCTCGAGGGCGCCGGACGCCAGCGTGATGAGCACGATTCCAATCGTGTCGACGGACATGCGACCGGCGGCTTTCGCAGCGAGTCGCTCCTCGGTAAAGGCGACAGGGTCGTGAATCAGCTTGTTCGATAAGTAAAGCGAGAGAATGCCAACCGGGACATTGATAAAGAAAATCCACCGCCAGGTGTAGTTATCTGTAATCCAGCCACCGAGGACGGGCCCGATAGCCGGTGCCGTGACAATTACCACCGTAAAAAGCGCAAAGGCGGCCGCGCGCTTTGCAGGCGGAAAGGTATCAACCAGGATGGCCTGCGCTACGGGAGCCAAACCACCTCCGCCTACGCCCTGAATGATACGCCAGATGAGCATGAAGCCTAATGACGGAGCAAGACCGCAGAACAGTGACGAGATCGTAAACAGGACTACGCATAAGAGATAGTAGGTCTTGCGTCCCAACAGTCTGCTTAACCATGCTGTCATGGGCAGTACGACAGCATTTGCAACGAGGTAGGTAGTGAGAATCCAAGTCACCTCGTCGTAGCTGCGTCCCAAGCCGCCACCAATGTAGGGCAGTGCTACGTTGGCGATGGATGTGTCGAGCAGTTCCATGAATGCGGCGATCGTTACTGTGACCGCAATAAACCAAGGATTGACGATGCGAACAGGAGATTGATTGGCAATAGTTGCATCCGTGATTGTGTTTAGACTTTCCATAGAGCCCTCTGTCACTGAATGGCTTTCACGTGAGGACGACCTTACGCATCAAAGCCCGATTTACGAACCTGCACACGCCGAAAGTAACGCTTCAACGTTGTTGTCCAGATTCGTCGCTACTTTCAGTGCCTCGGAATTGTTGTAAGGCGACAGGAGACTGGCCATTCTGTCGTACGACAGATGTACGCCGTCTTGACGCTCATCAATAAGAATCGAGACGGGTGCGTATGAAGCAGCGTCAGGTACTGCCTTCACCATTTGTTTCATGATGAGAGGGTTGCCAACTATGAATCGCTGACTCCTCGGTGCTGCCACATTCTCCTTTCGCAGAACGTCACCTATGTCAAATCGGGCGAACTCCATCAATTCCGATGGTCCTGTCGCGGACTCGACTACAGCTCTCAGTTCGTCTTCCGTCTGCGCCGCAGCGATATTTCTGTGAAATTCCGCCATAGGCGGGTGACCGATCTTTGAAATGAAGCAAGAAATCACATCGTCGAAAGTCTTAGTGGAAATAACGCTGAAACGTTCGATTGTGAATTTTGAGATGGCCATTTAATTTACCTTCCTTTCGCTATGGTTTGCAGCGTGGCTACGGTCAGGCAGCACGCACCAGGCAGTGGCCGTGATTGAGTGTCGTATAAATTTGCGGGGATCATTGATTCCTCCGTACGTTTCTTAGCGCACACGAACGGTTGCTTCTACCGACATGCCTGGCCGGAGATCATGTTGCGTATTCTGGCCCTGATCGATGTGGACCCGAATTGGAAAGCGCTGCACGATCTTTACGTAGTTGCCGCTTGCATTTTCAGGAGGAAAGAGACTGAAGAGGGGTCCTGAAGCGCCGGCCATGTCTTCGACTGTTCCCTTGTAGTCTCGTCCAAAGGTGTCTACATGAACGGTCACGGGTTGGCCGGGGCGCATGTGCCGCAGCTGAGTCTCCTTGAAGTTTGCCGTGATCCAGGTGTCATCCACCGGAACAATGGTCAGAAGCGTCTGGCCCGGCTGTACGCGATGTCCCAATTCGACCGTCTTGTGACCGACTACTCCGCTGACAGGAGCGTAGATTTTCGTATAGCTGAGATTCAGTTCCGCGGTACGAACGTCCGCCCGCGCCTGATCGAGCTCCCCCTGCGCCGACTCGAGTCGTGCCCGTGCATCCGAGGCCTGTTGCGGCGCAGTGCGAGTGCTGTCTACTTGTGCTGCCCGTTGGGCTACCAGGCTCGTGGCTTGTACGATCTTTTGCTCGGCCGCCGTTACCGCTGCGCGGTCCGAATCCAGACTCTGCGCACTCGCTGTTGCCTCCGTTGCTCTCGCGTCGTAGTAGGAGCGGGAGATTTCACGCTTTTCGACGAGCGCCGCATAGCGTACACGGTCACGTTCGGCGCGGTCGGCGACAGCCTGGTCTTGCTGAACCCGGTGCTGAGCAGCTGTCAAGTCAGCTTCAGCTGCGGCAACACTCGCGATCGCTTCCCGCCTTGCGGCCTCAGCAAGATGCAGCTGGCTGTAGGCGCTTGCATCAGTAATGGGTATTTGCAGTTGTGCTGCGTGCAGTTGTGCTTGCTTTGTTTCAAGAGTCGCCCTCGCGTGATCGAGTGCTGCGTCATAATCCCTGGGATCGAGCTCAAGTAACAGGGTCCCAGCCGTAACGAAGCGGTCATCTTCGACGAGCGGATTAACATAAGTCACGGTTCCGGTGATGCGCGTGCTGAGTTGCGCAAAATGCCCGTCGACCTGCGCGTCGTCGGTGGATTCATAATGACGGGCATACAACCAGTAGCCCAGTGCCCCGAGCAGGCCAACAGCAGCCAGAGCGATCGCCAATACCTTCCTCGAGACTTTTGTGCCCGGCGCCGTTTCCTGTTTCTTGTTGGGTGAGGCGATCTCCTCCATCTCCTCGAGTTTTACTGCTGTAGCCATATCTGCCTCCTTGTCGGCATTACTGTGTGGTGGTTCGGACTTACTGCTGTATGAAGAAACCTGGCAGACGGCTCTCAGCGGAGCCGAGTGCTCTGGCCAGCGCGATTTTCGCTACGTTGAAAGAGAAAAGGCTCGCGATGTAGTTCTCGTTGGCGGTTACCTGGGCTTCCTGCGCCTCAAGCACCTCAAGGTAGTTCGTTACCCCACTGTTGTAGCGGTCTTCGGATTGTTCGAGTGCTTTCTGCGCGAGCTTCTGATTTGCCTGGGCGACTTTCACTGCCGATTCAGAGGACCGAGCGTCCAGCTGAGCGATGCGAACGTCGTAATCAACTCGGCCCTGGAGGTCGCGGTACTCCGCGCGCCGCTGCACCAATACGGCCTCGGCGCCGTGGATATCTGAACGTATGCGTCCGCTAGTAAAGATCGGAACACTTACGCCACCCTGGACGCTGTACAGCTGGTTGTAGTTTGCGGGATTCGTCCCGCCGCTACCGTAGCTGCCAATGAAGGAGACTTCAGGCAGACGCTCGGCCCTCGCGGCCTTGACGCCCAGTTCCGCAGCTGCAACCTCCTGCTTTGCGCTCGCAACGTCATATCGCGTCTGGGCGGTGAGTCCTTCCTCGCCGCTCAGATTCAGCAGTGGAACATATCCATAGTCGCCGCTGAGTTTCCAGCGCTGGGCCAGCGGGATTCCCGTGATGCGATCAAGTGTGAGCTTGTCTTTCTCAAGATCATTCGTCGCATCGACAACGCGCTGCTCGGCCGTGCTTAACTCAACTCGCGCGCGAAGAGAGTCAATTTCGGGAGATACCTCAGACTTATATTGGTCTTCGACCTGCCTGTTCAGTTCCTGAGCCGATGCGAGCGCCGCTTTGGCGGTGTCGAGCCGTGCGCGGCTCGACACAACTTGGAAATAGGCCGCGCCGACAGCAAAAACAACGACATCGCGCGCATCCTTGGCGCTGAGCACCGATGCTGTCTGCAATGCCTTCTGTTGCTTGTAGCTCTCGTGGAGATGCATGTTCACTATCGGAGCCTCAACTTCAATCCGGGCCTCCGAATATCCGAATCCACCGGTGGTGGGCGGCAGAGCAACGCCTGAGGCTGGCGGCAAAGTAATGTTCAACTGTTTGTAGCTGAGCTGCTGGTAGGTCTGCTCGGCACGCGCAGAAATCTGCGGTAACAACTCTGCGAGTGCATGCTCTCTTTGGGCCCGAACCTGGGCGTCAGCCTGTTCGCTGTCAATCAGGCCGAGGTTGAATTTCAACCCACGGCCTACAGCCTCTTCCAGACTGAGCCTGATCTCTTCATCGACGACTGGCCCTTCCGGTGTGCTTCCAAGATAAGGGTTCAGGGACTGCGTCGCCCTCGCACTCGGGTTCGTCGTGTCGGTAGCTGGATTGATGGGACGGGGTGTCGTGATCGAGCCAAACGAAGGAGAGACCCCCGACCCATCGCCCGCTTGTGCTGACGCAAGGATGGTCGACGCCAAGGATAGCGCGCCGAAAAACATAAGCGGACGTGCTTTCCAGAACCTCATATTCTGCTTACCTCCTCGCGACCTGGGCTTTTGGTGGAGCCTAAGCCGCGTTTCAGTCGTATTGATGATGGTCGTAATGAATATAATTCACAATAATGATGATCATCATCTAAAATACCGGGAAGAGACAGGAGTGATGCTATGAAAGTAAGCAAGCAGAAAATGGCCGAGCATAGAGAACAAATCATCACGGCGGCTGCGAAACGGTTTCGTGAGAAGGGTTTCAACGGTATCGGCGTGGCCGATTTGATGAAGGAAGTGGGCTTAACTCATGGCGGGTTTTACGGACATTTCGGCTCAAAAGAAGAACTTATCGGCATGGCCTCGCAACGCGCTTTGTGCGAATCCACGAAGAAGTGGAAAAAGGTCATCGAAGAAGCCCCGGACAGGCCCTTAGAGGTTTTTTCCAGGTACTACTTGTCAAGAAGACATCAGATGCACCCTGAGACAGGATGTCTTTTCGCTTCGCTAGGCAGTGAACTCGATCGTCAACCACGCTCGGTTAAAGAAGCAGTGATGGAAGAACAGCTCACCATCTTCGACCTGCTCTCTCGGATCGTCCCTGGCAGAACAAAGGCGGTGAAGAGGAAGCAGGCAATTGTCGTACTTGCAGGATTGATTGGGGGAATGATTCTGGCTCGCAGTGTGCCGGATGACGTTTTGTCTGAGGAAATCCTCGAGACAGTGTCTTCATCTATACCCAATTGCGTTCACGCAGATGGAACTTAAATTCAGCGGTCGACGACAGATGTCAAAGCCCCTCTACCAGTTGGTGATGGAGCCATCGGGCCTGAAGTAGGTTTGCGCACGTGCCGTTACTGGCTCTGTAATTTCAGCAACCTGCTTTAGCTGCTTAAAATCGACTTCCACTCCAAGACCAGGACGCCCATTTGGATAGAGTTTGCCATTCTTGAAGTCGAGACATACAGGAAGATGCGGCAGTGTTCTCCCTTGGAAGTTGTATTCCATGAGTACAGGCCCTGAATAGGTACTCAAACAATTGACGAGCGCTGCTGTGGCGACGGGGCCAGTGAAGTGCGGAACGATTCCAATGAAATGCGTCTCGCATAAGGCAGCAATCTTTATCATCTCCGTTATGCCACCGACGTTGGGCAGTGTTGCTCGAACAAAGTCAATATCGTGGCGCTCGACGAGTGGGTTGAAGTCCCATCGATTACCCCACTCCTCACCCGCGGCCAAAGGCACGTTGACCTTGCCGCGCAGAATAGGCAAATCCTGCAGGAATGCCTCGGTGCGAACCGGATCTTCCACGAAAAACGGAGCGAGGCTTTCGATTTCATTGCAGCCGCGGATTGCATCCGACAAGTCAAAGCGTTGGTGAAAATCGACGATCCAGTCGCCATCTTTGCCTACGCCTTCTCTTGCTGCTGCGCATTCTTCGGTCAGGTGTGTAATCCGCTCACTCGTATTGAATGTGCTTTCATCATGTGGCAGATCCATTGCACCGAAGCGAAAGGCGCGATAACCGGCTTCGATGGTAGCTCGAGCACGTTCTTTGATTGGGGTATCAGGCGTGACACCAGGAATGATTCCTGCCGTGTTATAGCATTCGCAATAATTGCGCACTACTCCACCAAGTAGCTCATGCACGGGGAGACTCTGTACCTTTCCCTTAATGTCCCACAGGGCCAGATCCAGCGCTCCAATCGCATCTGTCCTTTCCCGACCCGCCGGGTAGAAGAAAGCGCGATTCATGTCTTGCCATAGTCGCTCAATATATTGAGGATCGCGCCCAATCAGTCTTCCAGCCGCTTGTGACAGCAGGTCCCTCGACCCACCTTCGCCGATTCCCATGATTCCAGCATCGGTTTCAACCGTGATGATCATGTCGCTCTGGTTGAACAAAGGATTGGGATCCGGAGGTAGGTATGCGCGCACGCGCGTAATCTTCATTTTCGGGAGGCTGGCAAATGCACGAAGACTGCCAGTTGCGGCACCTAATATCGCAGTAGACAGCGATTTAAGAAATGTGCGTCGTTTCATTCTAAGACCGGCATGACTTCAAAAATCTAACACGATCCGCATCACCCTCGATCTCACGCGCGACCATTCGACACAGGTCTTCCACGGATGAACACTGTTTGGCTGCCTGTCTTACGACTACTTCCGATATAGGCCCGATATAGGCTGCCAATTGCTTGCTGATGCGCTCGATCGCCTGTGCCCCAATTCTCTCTATGCCAGTCGCGGTGTCGACTACTACGGGATGTGCTGAAGGCAACGAATGGCGTCGGGGCTGCGCTGCGGAGTCGGCAGTGTTTCTGCGGTCTTTGTCGGCCTCAGTAGCATCGTCAGGTGGATCCAGATATGGCTGCAGCGCGCGGATCAGAACCTGCACATCTGATTTCCAGCGTGTGTGGGTTAATTCCATTGCGTTTCTGTAGTGCAGGTCTTTCAAATCGTCTGGAAGTTGATCGGCACGCGGCATCCTTGCACCGCGCACTAACAACGGAATTACAGGAATGTCTCGCCGAAGGGCAGACGCCAGCTCGATGCGTACGAAGTCGTTTGCATTGTCGAGACGCCGGTTTCCGAGAGCATCCTTTGCGTCGAGCCACTGCGGTCCGATAATTGCCAGGAGGACATTGCAATTCGCTACGTTCTGATCAATCGCCTTTCTGAAGTCCCGACCAGGTTCAATCGCGGCTACATCCATAAACACAGAAGCCTGGCTGAAGTGGGCCGTCAGATCGTCAAAGAGGCGGCCAGCCTCGCCTTCCGAATCGTTCCTTCGGTAGTTAACGAAGACTGAGCGCAGAGCAGGCCTCCCAAAGGGAGTAGCAAATTGCACGGACTGAGATTGACTCTCGGAAGGTTTGGATCAGTTCCGACTCCCTCACAAACTTAGGAATCGAGTGTACTCCGGGGTTTTGTTTTGGTTCAATCAGAGACTTGACGAGTTACCCTCACAGGCATCGTAGCGACAAATAGCGAGAGGCCGTAGTTCCACGAATGGATTCGCGGAGCATCTTCCATTTGTTGTTGTTTGCCTACTCTTGAGGTATTCCCAAACGGTTATTCGGCTCGAAGAGCTTCTACTGGATTGACCGACGCCGCGCGGCGGGCAGGGATATAGCTGGCAAACAGGGCGGAGAGGCCTAGCAAGACTGCGACTGCGGCCAGCGTGGGAACGTCCCACGAGTGGACACCGAAGAGCAACTTACCCATCAGCGTCGTGACGGCGAGGGAACCTGCGAGTCCAGCCACGATACCAAGGGCGATGAGCCAGGTGGCTTCTTTCAAGATGAGTTGATAGACGGAGCTGCGCTGCGCGCCGAGAGCCATGCGGACACCGATTTCGCGCGTGCGCTGACTAACGGAGTAGGCGATGACTCCATAGAGCCCGACGACGCTGAGTAAGAGCGCCAGAGCTGCGAAACCGCCAACGAGCCAGGCGGACGAGCGGTGTAGATACGCAGTTTGCGAGTCATTGATTTGCTGTGTCATGGTGATTTCATTGCGGACGCCGATGTTGGGATCAATTTCGTGGATGGTCTTCACGAGTGTGGGCAGCATAGCCTTTGGGTCCTGTTGAGTGCGGGCGACTATGGTGAAGCCATCGTCTGTAGCTTGCATGAAGGGATAGTAGACGGTCGACCGAATTTCCTGATCGAGGCCACCTTCGCGGATGTCGTCAATTACGCCGACGATCTGTCGCATGGAATCCTTCGAGAGATCGGTGTTGCCGATCATCTTACCGATCGGGTCTTCGTTGGGGAAGAACTGCTTTGCGAGCGTCTGGTTGATGATGATGACGTGCGCAGACGAAGCGATATCAGCTTCAGTGAAAAGACGGCCGTTGATAAGTTTTGCCTGGATCGTCTTGAAGTAATTAGTTGTGACGGAGCGCTCCGGCGCATCGTTGTGCTCTCCGTGATAGGGTTTGCCCAATACACGGAACCACGTCGTATTGCAGTTGCAGGTGACCGGGGGATCGCTGGTGTGGGCTGCGGAGATCACGCCGGGGATAGTGGCAACGCGTTCAAGCACGCGTTTTGAGAGGGCGATGGATTGCTCAGGTTTTGCGTAGTTTGCGTCGGGCGCAGAGATCTCGACCATAGCGAGATTTTCAGGATTGAAATTGAGGTTGACATGCAGCAGACGATAGAAGCTCTTGCCGAGTAGACCTGCTCCCGCAAGCAGTATGACGGCGATGGCGAGTTCGAGCGCAACAAGATTCGAGCCGAGACGCTTCCATGTTCTTCCGGCGGCGCTGCGGCCACCCTCTGCGAGATCGTCGCGCAGGTTCGCGATGGAGAGGCGAAGCGTTGGCGTGACAGAGAAGACCGCGGCCGCAAACAGAGCGAGGACTCCGGCGAAGGCGAGCACGCGCGGGTTCAGTCCCAATCCTTGCAGGTAAGGCATGAACTGCAGCATGTCATGAGGGATCAATTTAAGCAGCAGGTGGATGGATCCGTACGCCGCGGCTAGGCCGGCGATCATTGCGGCTGCAACGAGCACAATCCCCTCAGTGATGAATTGGCGTATGAGCCGCGCGGGCGAAGCTCCGAGCGCGCCGCGCACGGCCATTTCACGCTTGCGGTTCTCGGCGCGGACGAGAAGCAGACTGGAAACGTTGACGCAGGCGATAAGCAGAAGCAGGCCCGCTCCGCTGAGCAGTGTGAGCAGGATGGGGCGGATATCACCGATGATCGCATCGCTTAGTGGCATGACGAGTGCGCCCTGTCCGAGATTGGAGTCGGGATATTGTTTTTCGAGCTGAGCTGCAATCGACTTCATATTCGCCAAGGCAGTTTGAACGGAGACGCCATCTTTAAGACGTGCTATGCCGAACAGGTTGTGGCAGCTGCGGCGTTTTTCGCAGTTAGTAGGATCGTGGATAGTTGTCCAGAACTCGGCGTTGCCGCGCGGAGCGAAGTGAAAGTCCGGAGACAACACGCCGATGACGGTGTAGGTATTGTCATCAAGAGTCAGAGATTGGCCGACGATGTCCTGTCTGCCGCCGAAGCGCTTTTGCCATGTGCTGTAAGCCAGCAGTACGGTGCGAGGCGCGCCTGCGGTATCGTCAGTTTCGGTAAAGACGCGGCCTAAAGCCGGAGCTACGCCGAGTGTATGAAAGAAGCTACCGGCCACGCGGGCTGAGGGGATCGGCTCTACTCCTGAGGGGCCTCTCCAGAGGTAGTTGGCCCAGCCCCAGGCGTCGAGCGAAGTGAAGACGTTGTTGTTCTTCTTCCAGTCGAGGTAGTCCTGGTAAGAAAGATTGCAACGCGGGCAGAAAGCGGAGGTCTCGTAGACGCCGACCAAGCGGGTCTGGTTTTCGTAGGGAAGCGACTTGATCAGAGCGGCATCGACGAAGGCGAAGATGGAGACGCTGGCGGCGATCCCGAGAGTCAGTACGAGAATAGCGACGGTGGCGAAGCCGGGATTCTTGTGTAGTTGGCGCAGGGCGAAACGGAAATCCTGCCAGACACTCTCGATGCGGAACCCGACGACTTCGTGTGTCCTGTCTTTCAGCAGCGGCTCATTGCCGAATTGACGTCGCGCTGTCTGCTGGGCAGTTTGGGTGGGGATACCGTCTGACCGCAACTCGCGCTCAGCCTGCTCGCGGTGGAATGCCATTTCTTCAGCCAGTTCACGATTGAACGTGTCGCGAGTGAAGAGGATGCGCAGCTTGCGAAAGAAGAGCGTGATGGCTTTCATGATGTCTCTACCTAGTTTTCGTTTGTCAAAGATACACGTTGGCTGTGAGCTGCGTTCCCGTGATGTACGACCTGATTCGTAGATATAGATTATCTATGGATAGGGTGTCAATGGGGATGAAGAGAACCAGTGTATTTTGGGCCATTAAAGCTCGCAGCCCGACTTCGTCAGGATGGGGCGCTTTTGTAGCGATTCTTAGAGGCCGTTACTGGTGCAGCAGGCTTTTGGCGATGAATAGAGCGTTGGCAGGGCGTTCAGCTAGGCGTCGCATGAAGTAGGGGTACCATTCGGTTCCGAAGGGAACATAGACACGGGTATTGTAGCCCTCGCGGACGAGGGATTTCTGGAGATCGCGCCGGATGCCGTAAAGCATCTGGAACTCGAAGGTCTTGGGGTCTATGTTGTTTTCGCGGATGAATTTCTTCGTGGCGGTGATCATCACTTCGTCGTGGGTGGCAATGCCGTGGTAGATGCCACTGGAGAGTAGCAGACGTGTGAGTTTCACGAAGTTTGCGTCTACATCTTTTTTCTCTGGAAAGGCAAGATTAGCCGGTTCCTTATAGGCGCCTTTGCACAACCGAATACGGATGCCGTCGCTTGTTAGGGTACGAATATCTTCTTCACTACGGTAGAGATAGGCTTGAATCACAATGCCGACATGGCCTCGGTTTTGGGGACGAGCGTGAAGCCGGCGGACAATGTCAATGGTGGCCTGAGTATACTCGGTGCCTTCCATATCGACGCGGACGAAGGTGTTGGCTGCCACTGCGTGCTCGACGAGCTTAGCGACGATCTCCTCCGCTAGACCGGGGTCGAGGTCCATGCCCATCTGAGTTAACTTCACGCTGACGTTCGCGTTCATGGCTGGACGTGCCTGGATGGCGTCGAGAAGACGATGGTATATCTCGGCGGAGCGGCGAGCCTCTTCCGGGGTGGCGACGTTTTCTCCCAAACTATCGAGGGTGGAGGCTATGCCCAGGCGCTCCAGCGCCTCGGCTGAGTGGATTACTTCGTTAAGAGTCATTCCAGCGACGAAGCGTGAAGACATGCGGCGACCAAGAACGGACCGTTCGGAAAAGGTTCTAAGGGCTGTGTTGCGAGAAAGAGCAATAAAAGCGGAGCGCAAAATAGGCATATCGTTCTTGAAAAATTGGCGAACTTTCCATTTTCGCACAGCGGTCGGAGCAGAGGAGCGCCAGGCTATGTGCGCAAGTCTTTCTCGAACCACCGGTTATTTTTTTCAAAAACTATGAAAATCTGTGTAAGTCCTACCAAATTGAGCTAACGAACTAGTATCAGCCCGCATCAGAAGATATAGAATGAGGCACCATCATCGTGAACCCATAGCAGCCTGGGAGAGGGTCCACTATCAAAGGAAAAACCGGATGTAAGTTTATGATCAGCACCTGAACGGAATCCCGTTGCAGGCGCAGTGGAGAACTCAAATGATGAACAACTGCGCAAATTCACAATGTGCCAAGCCTCTGCATTACTTGCGTGAAGGCCGGGTATTTGTTTTCGACGTGCAGGATCCATCTGTTAAGAAGACGAGCGGAAACCCGGGGCATCATCTCGAGCATTTCTGGCTCTGTGGTGCGTGTTCCCAGCAATTCCGGGTTGAATATGAGCCTGGAAGAGGGACTTTGGTAGTTCCCCGGCGTCAGGCACAAATGAGTGTTAAGGAAGCAAAACAACAAGCGTCTGTGACAAGAGCTTTGGCTTCTTGACCCGAACTAGAAGATAGAAACAGAGCGCCCCATCTGGGCGCTCTTGTTTTTGTGCGGCAAGGACTTTTTCAGTTTCGGCTTGCAGGGATCGGCGGATCAAGTTCCTTGACCGCCTTGCTATAGACGCCCGTCAACGCGTTCCAACGAACATAAACGAGTTCTTCCAGCATTTTGATTCCATCTTTCAAATAACTTATACGGGAACGTTCATCGTGTCCCCAGGTAACAGGTACCTCGCGAATGGAATAACCGCGCTTGATCGCTATGAAGAGAATCTCGGGGTCGAAGCCCCAGCGCTCAATACGCTGAAGCTGAAAGACAGTCTGGGCTGCCGGGTGGGTGAATGCCTTGAAGCCGCATTGCGTATCCGCAAAAGGGAGTGCCATTACCAGACGCGTAACGGCGTTGAAACAGCGTCCGAAGAATCGCCGGTAAAGCGGCTGTTTGAGAGTCTGGCGTTTGACTTCGAGCCAACGTGACCCGATGGCAATGTCGGCACCTTGGCGGATAGCTGCGAAAAGTAGCTCAGCCTCCTCCATCGGTGAAGAAAGATCGGCATCAGTAAACATGACGATCCTCCCGGAGGCCTGCAGCATTCCATTGCGCACGCTGTAGCCCTTGCCGCGGTTGGTTGGATTATTAATAAGTCGCACAACAGGATCTTTGGAGGCGAAATCACTGATGATGGCGGCAGTGTTGTCGCTGGAGCCATCATTTACAACTAGGACTTCGGCATTCCAGCGGTGACTGTGAACACATTCGAGTACCCGTTCTAGCGTTGGTCCTATACGTGCGCTCTCGTTGTAGGCAGGGATAACTATGCTGTAGTCAGGATTCAACCTAGGCAAGCAAACAATTCCTTATCAAATTCCCTTATCCATCTTTCCGGTAATCATACGCTGTCAGAAGGAAACGATGCCTTATCTTTTTTTGCTTTTGTCGAGGATTACGAGCCACCAGCGATTGCTCCGATAATAAGAAAGGGCTCAATTCCTGCTGCCACAGAATCAGGCAGAAGGGCATCGGGTGATTCATGAGACAAGTCCTCTTCACAGGCAAAGAAACGGAGGAACGGACGGCGATTGGGGGAGTCGTGGTCACGTATCGTTCCTTGCAGCACGGGATATTGGACTTCTAACGCATTGAGAATCGAGCGCTGTGTGACCCGGCCTTCCACCCTGATAACCGCTTCACCCTCAATACGCGCCAGCGTGCGCAGATGCTGCGGGAGTAAGACACGGATCATGACAAAGTCTGCACCTCGACTGAGAGGACCGCAGGAAGGTCGCGCACGATCGGGTTCCAGTTGTCTCCCGCATCTGATGACGCATAGACTTGTCCGCCTGTCGTTCCGAAGTAAATGCCGCAATCATCCAGCCTGTCGACAGCCATAGCATCTCGCAATACGTTGACGTAGCAATTGGCTTGCGGCAGGCCGCTGGTTAGGGGCTGCCATTCATTTCCGCCACTACGACTGCGGTAAACGCGTAGCTTACCGTCGGGTGGGTAGTGCTCTGAATCGCTCTTAATGGGAACGACGTAAACGGTCTCCGGCTCGTGCGCGTGCACATCGATTGCGAACCCAAAGTCAGTGGGCAGGTTCCCGCTCACTTCCTGCCAGGAATTGCCGGCATCGTCGCTGCGCATCACATCCCAATGCTTCTGCATGAAGAGCACACCAGGCCGCGAGGGATGCATGGCGATATGGTGTACACAATGGCCGACTTCGGCGGTTGGGTTAGGAATCATTTGCGAGTGCAAGCCGCGATTGATCGGCTGCCAGTTTTCACCGCCGTCGTCGGTACGAAAAGCTCCCGCGGCGGAGATGGCGATGAAAATTCGTTGCGGGTCACTCGGGTCGAGGATAATTGTGTGCAAGCACATGCCACCTGCTCCGGGTTGCCAATGCGGACCCGATCCGTGACCGCGCAAACCTGCAAGCTCCTGCCAACTCT
>Ga0081540_1000966_pt1 | contig 25926 bp, 24 predicted proteins | sample TabmetS2T1R1_FD_71024 | JGI IMG/M metagenome (GOLD analysis project Ga0081540, IMG submission 71024) | Tabebuia heterophylla rhizosphere microbial communities from the University of Puerto Rico - S2T1R1 | ecosystem: Host-associated > Plants > Roots > Rhizosphere ...
CCGCGGCGCAGCAGTGACCCCCGCCGCCGGCCGATCGCCATCGGCCGGTGGGTGTGCCCGATCACCAGCATCTGCGCGGCGGGGCCGAGCTCGTCCAGGGCCGCGTAGGCCTCCTCGTCGCTGACCACGTAGCGCTGCGGATCACCCGGCGCACCGTGGTGCACCGCGACGCCGTGCGCGGTCGCCTCCAACGGCAGCGCCGCCAGGCGCTCGCGCACGTCGTCGTCCAGGACGGAGCGCGTCCAGCGCAGGCTGTCGCGCGCCAGCGGGATGCAGCGCTCGTCGCCCAACCGCCCCAAGGCGATCAGGTCGTGGTTGCCGGCGACGCAGGCCACCGGCAGGTCGAGCACGCGCCGCACGCACTCGTTGGGGAACGGCCCGTAGCCGACGAGGTCGCCGGGGCAGAGGTAGCCGTCGAGCTCCTGGGTCGCGAGGAAGCTCAGCGCCGCGTCGAGCGCGTGCAGGTTGGCGTGGACGTCGGAGACGACCCCGAGCCGGCTCACTAGGAGGCGCGGACGACGCCGCGCTCGGGCTCGCGCTCCTCCTCGGCCGCGTGGTAGACGGGGAAGTCCACGGGCGCGCGGTTGAGCACGATGCCGAGGATCGTCGCGCGGGCGTTGGCCAGCTGCTTCTTGGCCGCCAGCAGGTCGCGGCGCCGGACGCGCTCGACGTCGATGACCACGATCACGCCGTCGGCCGCCGAGGCCACCGCCGACGCGTCGGCCACGGTCGAGACCGGGACGGTGTCCACGAGCACCCAGTCGGCATCCACGCGCAGCTCGTCGAAGAGGTGGCGCAGGCGGCCACGGGCGATGAGGCCCGACGGCAGCTCCGGATGACGGTTGCCGGGGAGCAGCCGCAGGTGCGGCGCCGCGACGATGCCGCGGGTCCGCGCCGCGCGGATCTCGGCGTACAGCGGCGCGTGGATGTCCTTCCAGCGGCGCAGCGTCGACTCGGAGATGTCGCGGCCCGAGGTCTTCAGCGAACGCGCCGCCTTGCGGGCGTTGCCGCCGAGCCGCGCGAGCTCGTCGAGGCCGATCTGGATGTCGTCCTCGGTGTAGATGCGCCGCCCCGACGGACGATCGTCGTGATCGTGGTCCTCGTCGTCGTCGACGACGTCGGGCGCCGGCGGGGGCCCGCCGTTCTCGGTCGCCGCGGAGAGCAGCGCCTCGAGCACGCCGTCGCCGGGCTCGCGGTTGGCGTTGAAGTAGGTGTGCAGCTCGGGCTTACGCAGGTCGAGGTCGACCGCGACGACCTCGTCGCCGCTGAGCGCCAGCGCGCGGGCCAGCCAGCCCACGACGGTCGTCTTGCCGTCGTTGGCGGTCGGGCTGGTCATGGCGACGACCATGCTGTCGCCGTCGCGCCCCATGAGCTGCAGGTTCAGGCGCAGGAACTCGAAGGACTCCAGGAACGCGCGATCCTGGTGGGGCGTCCACACCTGGGTCAGGCGGCGCGAGCGCTCGACCGCCGGGATGCGCGTGAGCACCGAGGTCTCGAAGAGCTCTGCCAGCTCGTCCTCGTCGCGGATGCGGTCGTCGAAGCGCGACAGCAGGACGACCAGGAAGAGGCTGAGGACCAGCGCGACGAAGCCGGCGATGATCGCGTTGCGCACCGGCTTGGGCGAGCTGGGCGAGGTCGGCGGCGTGGCGCGGTCGGCGATGTGCACGTTGCCGGTGGTCAGCGCCTTGAGGCTCTCGAGGTCGGTGATCTTGCCCTGGATCGTCGCCGCGGCCGTCCGCTCGTCCGGCGTCGTCGGGTTGGGCGGGACGCGGGCCTGCAGCGCGTCGATGCCGCGCTGGATGTCGGCCTGGGCGGTCTCGCGGCGCTGGGCCACGATCTCGGTGGCGAACGCGTTGGCCACGGCGGCCGCCTGCTCGGGCGTGCTCCACTCCGCGGTGACCGTCACGACGTCCGACTCGCCCTGCGCGTGGATCGAGACCGCGTCGCGGATCTCCTGCACCGTGGCCGAGCCGCGGAAGCGCTGCTTGACGCGGGCCGCGACGTTGTCGAGGCCGGCGAGCGCCAGGTTCGTCGCCGCCGCGCGCGTCGGGTCCTCGGTCGGATCGCCGACGCCTCCGGTGATCACGGCGTCGGCGTTGGTCGTGCGCCCGAACTGCAGGTCCGCGCTGGCCTGATAGCGATCCGATTGCGTCGCCGAGGCCACGAAGGCCAGCGCGGCGGCGCCTACGACGATCGCCGCGATCAGCCACTTCCGGGCGCGCACCAAGCCCAGGAAGCGCGGGAGGTCCATTCCCAAGTAACCCGTCATCGAACTCGACAGTCTAGGTGCGTTTGGTGTGATTCGCTGCGGATGCTCTCGGAAAGTCGAGGAACGCCTTCCCGTAGACGGAGAAACGCATGTCGCCCTCGATCGATGCGCGTTCGAGATGCATCGCGTCCGTTCCCGTCCTCGCGAAGCCGCGGATGCCCAGCGCGCACGTCAGCAGCCCGTCGCGTTCGAGGAGCGGCTCCAGCTCGGGCCTGCAGCGCCGCCCGAACGGATAGGAGAAGTCCAGCGGACCGCCCAGCTCCTCGCACATCCGCTGCGCCGGCTCGAGGATCTCGGCGCGCACGCCGTCGGCGTCGAGCTGCGAGCAGTCCGGATGCGTCTCGGTGTGCAGCCCGATGAAGTGCCCGTCTGCACGCCAGATTGCAAGCTGCTCGGGGGTCATGTACGGCCGGTGCTCATCGAGGTACTCGCCGAGCGGGGGCATGTCACAGGCCTCCCAGAGCGCGTCGGCCAGCTCGTCCTTGCGGCCCATCTCCCAGCGCATCGCAGAGCGCATGAGCTCTGACGCCTCACGAATCGCGGGTGCGCCGACCTGCGCCGTCACACGGTTGTACTCGGTTACATAGGTATTCGGGTCCCGCAGCGCCCTGATCGCGCTGAGCTTGTTGCGCCACATCAGCCCGCGGTTGCCCACGAAGGCGGGGATGACGAACACGGTCGCCCTGACCCCGTGAGCGTCGAGCACATCCTTGGCGCCCGTGCCGACGAGGTCGAACCCGTCGTCGAACGTCACGGCCAGCAGCGGCGAGGCCTGGCCATTGCCCCGGAGCACCGCGGCCAGCGGCGCGAACTCGAAGTGGCGGCCGAGATCGGACAGCTGGGCGTCGAGGTCCTCGGGCCCGAACGGGGCGCCGAAGTCGGCGAAGTGGGGAGCCGGCGGACCCACGTGGTGGGCGTAGACGATCTTGGTCCGCTGCGCCAGCTCCCGGAGGGTTCGCCGCGCAAATGGACCCCAGACCGCCAGAATGCCGGCGTGCCGCCGCAGAAGATCCGTCACCTGACGTCTGTTCATACCATCCGCGACCCGCGGATCTTTCATAAAGAGTGCAAGAGCCTCGCGGCGCTCGGACACGATGTAGGACTCATCGCGTGCCACGACCGCGCCGAGACGATCGACGGGGTGCGGATCATCCCCATCGCCCGCGGGGGTGGACGGCTGGACCGGATGCTCCGGGTCGGCTTACGTGTATACGCAGCCGCGCGCCGCGAGCGCGCCGACATCTACCACTTCCACGACCCCGAGCTCATGTGGGTCGGGGTCCTCCTCAAGGCGCGCGGCGCGCACGTGATCTACGACGTCCACGAGGACGTCCCCAAGCAGATCATGAGCAAGCACTGGATCCCCGGATGGGCGCGACCGCTCGTCTCCAAGGCGGTGTACGCCGTCGAACAGGTCGTCGCGCGGATCCTCGACGGGATCGTCGCCGCCACCCCTTCGATCGCGGAGAAGTTCCCGGCGGGCAAGACCGTCGTGGTGCAGAACTTCCCCGAGGCGGCGTTCGCCGGCGGCGCCGCGCCGGACGGGCGCGCGGACGCGTTCGTCTACACGGGCGGGCTGATGGAGGTCCAGGGCGTGCACGAGATGGCGAAGGCCTTCGCGCTGCTGCCCGAGGGGATGACCGGCACCATCGCCGGCACGTTCTACCCCGCGACGCTCGAGGCCGAGATCCGCACGCAGCCGGGCTGGCAGCGCGTCCGCTACCTCGGGCAGGTCCCCCGCGCCGATGTCAAGCGGGTCATGAGCGGCGGGCGCACCGGGCTGGTCCTCAACCACCCGACGCTCAACTACGTCGACGCCTACTCGACGAAGATGTTCGAGTACATGGCCCTCGGCATCCCGGTCGTGTGCTCGAACTTCCCACTGTGGTCCGACATCGTCGGCGGCGCCGATTGCGGGATCACCGTCGACCCGCGCGACCCGGCGGCGATCGCCGGTGCGATCCGCGCGCTCGCCGAGGACGCCGAGCGGGCCGCGCGGCTGGGCGAGAACGGCCGCCGCGCGATCGCCGAGCGCTACAACTGGGAGGCCGAGCTGGCCAAGCTCGAGGGGCTGTACCGGGCCGTGGCGTGACGCTGCTCGTCGAGACGCCGCCCGGCTACGAGGCCGAGCGCGAGTACATCCTCGGCGTCGTCCTGCGCGACTGGCTCGGGCTGGACTACGAGCGGCGAACGGCCGAGCGCGGCGATGTGCAGATCGCCGCGGACGGCGAGTCGGTGACGCTGCCCGACGTCCTCTTCTCCATGCCCGCAGATGAGTGGCTGACCGAGGCGTCGCTGCCGACGCTGGCCGCGCTGGAGCAGGACGCGCTCGGCAGCGCCTTCTTCATGCTCACCCGGTACGAGGAGCTCGCCCGGCCCGACCGCGATCAGCACGGGCGCTTCCCGGCGGCGGCGTCGGCCGCCTGGCGCGAGGGATGCCTCGGCCGGCCGGTCGTCGATGAGCGGGTCGACCGGCTGTGGGAAGCGCTGCACGCGGCGTGGCCGCGCCTGCAGCGCAGGCCGCGCGCCTACGAGGTCGTCCTCACCCACGACATCGACGACCCGCTGGCCACCCTGCAGCACACGCCGCTCGACGTCGTGCGCCAGCTCGGCGGCGACCTCGTCCGCCGCCGCGACCCGCGGCTGGCCGTCAGCCGCGTGCGCTCGCTGCTCGGCGACCGCGGCCGCGACCCCAACAACACCTTCGACTTCCTCATGGAGGTCAGCGAGCGCCACGGGCTGCGCGGCGCCTTCTACTTCCTCGCCCACCGCGACCAGGTCCCGCGCGGCGGCGCGTACCTCTTCGAGCACCCGTGGGTGCGCTCGCTCATCGGCTCGATCGCGCGCCGCGGCCACGAGATCGGGATCCACCCGAGCTTCCCCACCTACCGCGACGCGGACCTCACGCGCGAGGAGATCGAGCGCCTGCGGCGCGTCGCCGACGCCGAGGGCGTCCGGCAGGACGAATGGGGCGGGCGCCAGCACTACCTGCGCTGGGCCAACCCGGACACCTGGCGCAACTGGGAGGCGGCCGGGCTTGCCTATGACACGACGCTCGCGTACTCCGAGGCGGCGGGCTTTCGCACCGGGACGTGCCACCCCTATCGCGCCTTCGACCTGCGCGAGCGCCGCGCGCTCGACCTGCGCGAGGAGCCGTTCCAGATCATGGACGTCACGCTGCTGTCGGCCATGGGCCTCTCGCTCGACGCCGCACGCGAGACGACGCTGGCGATCGCGGCGCAATGCCGCCGCCACCACGGCCGGCTCGGGATCCTCTGGCACAACAACACCCTGCTGCGCAGCGCGCGCGAGCAGCAGTGGTACGCCTCGCTGATCGAGGCGGTGGCCTAGAACTCCACCCCGCGCATGCCCAGCACGCGCTGGACGACCCTGCCCAGCGGCGAGCGGGCGCTGGTCGACGAGTAGACCGGGCGCACCTCGCCGCCGAAGCCCTGCTTGAAACGCGCTATGCCCGCCGTCTTCTCGCTGCGGCCAGTGACGTCCAGGCCGCCGAAGTCGTAGTGGTCGAAGCCGCGCTCCTTGAACAGGCACATGTCGTGCCAGTGCAGGTAGCGGTTCGCGCGGCCGATGAGGTTGCGCACCGCGCTGTCGCCCGACTGGTCGAGGACCGAGCCCGAGTAGAGCATGAAGCCCCGCCCCCGGGCGGCGACGTAGGCGTGGCGCACGAGGACCTTGCCGTCCTCGTCGCTGGCCGCGGTCAGGACGAGGTTGCCGCGCTCGGCCAAGGCGTGGAGGCGGGGCTGGAAGGCGCCCGCCACCGACTGCGCCGCCGCGAAGCGGTCGTAGAAGTCCGAGAACTCGTCGATGTCGGTCCCGGTCGGCTCGGTGACCGCCCCGACCTCGACGGGGTCGCGCTGCATCGCGCGGCGCACCTTGGAGCGCGTGTCCTTCGACATGCCCTCCAGCAGCGCGTCCTCGTCGGCCGAGAGGTCCACGACCAGCGTGTGCAGCTGCCGCGAGCCCTCGCCGGGCGGCGAGAAGGCGCCGACGACGCGCATCAGGTCCACGCGCCCGACGTCGGCGGGCGCCTCGTCGAAGTAGGCCTCGCCGATCGTGATGCCGCGCCGGCGGAAGGCGATGACGCCATCGCCGGCCATCACGCGCGCGCCCTCGAGTCGCGGGCGACCCGCTCGAGCTCGTAGAGCGCGCGGGCCCGGTCGTCGACCTTGCCGATGAGGCCGCGGAACGGGAACGTGGCGCGGAGGATCGCGCGGTAGGGCTGGCGATAGAAGGCGTCAACGCCCACGCAGGCCTTCTCGAAGGCGAAGTTGTGCTCGAGGAAGGCCTGCAGCTCGGTCTCATGGAGGATCGAGCGGAAGCCGTCGTTGACGTAGGACACGCGGCCCTCGCCGAGGTAGTGCTCGTTCATGCGGTGGAAGAGCGCGTAGGAGGAGTACCTGCGTAGATGGTCCGGATGGAACTTGAGGGTCGAGTACGCCGCCTCGGTCGAGCCGAAGACGTAGTTGGACGCGTAGCCGGCCATCTCGCCATCGCAGAACACGCCCCAATGCTCGACGATGTCCTCGAACTCGCCGGTGACCCGGTGATGCGGCTCGAAGCGGTGGCGCTCAACCGGCCGCTCCGACCCGCTGTAGCGCTCGAACGCGCGGCAGTAGACCTCATAGCCGGCAGTGGCCACCTCCTCGGCGGAGATCCGCCGCACCTCGCAGTTGCGCAGCGCGCGGCGCAGCTTGCTGCGCGCGTTCGACGAGCCGACGTCCTCGACCGGGACGAACGACCGGCAGATCACCGCATACCAGTCGGTCGACGCGCTGGCGTTGCGAAAGCCGGTCGTGGTGCGCAGCACCGTCCCGCCGAGCGCCCGCAGCGCGTCCGCCGCCTGCGCCGGGGTCAGCGAGTAGTCGCTCTCGGCGGGGCCGAACGGCACCACCATCCCCGAGTACGGCTTGTAGATGGCGCCGTCGACGACGGTCGCCGCCTCTTCGCGAAGTTCGAACAACTCCATGAACCGGTCCGGGTAGGCCCCCGCCATGCGTCCATCTAAGCACCGCTCCCGCCGATGACCGCGCCCGCCCAGATCGCCGACAAGGTCCGCGGCCTGAAGTGGGCCGCGCGCAACCTGGCGATGGATCTCCGTTTCGGTGGCAGCCTCGCCGGCACCCTCCCGGCTCGTACCGAAGGGACCGCCGACGTCGTCAACAGCCAGTACTCGGTCCTCCCGTATGTCTTCGCCGATCGCATCGGAGCGCACGACGTCCTCGTCGACGTCGGCTGCGGCAAGGGGCGCGTCATCAACTGGTGGCTCAGCCAGGGCCTGCGCAACCGGATGATCGGCATCGAGCACAACCGGGAGGTCGCCGCGGCAACGGCGAAGCGCCTGCGGCGCTACGGCAACGTCACCATCGTCAACGAGGACGCGACGAGCTGGATGCCCGACGACGCCACCGTGGCCTACATGTACAGCCCGTTCGGCGTCGAGATCATGGGCCGGTTCAAGGAGCGCGTCGCCGAGGAGTACGCGGGTCGCGGGGTCACGCTCCTGTACTGGAACCCCCAGTTCGTCGAGGTCTTCCTCGCCGATTCGCGCTTCGATACAGAGGTGCACGAGCTCCCGTCCGGACTGGATCCGCGCCTCCAGGGCATGCACCGGCGCTTCGCGGTCGTCAGGCTGTCGGCCTGAATGAACGCGAGCAACGCCGATCACGTCATCTGGATCGTCAACCAATACGCGGGCTCCCCCCGGCACGGGATGGAGTACCGCCCATACCACCTGGCGCGCGCGCTGGTCGCCCAGGGCCACCGCGTCGTCGTCATCACGGGAACGCGGTCGCACCTCTTCACCCGCCCGCCGGAGGTCTCCGGGCCGTTCACGCTGGAGACGATCGACGGCATCACCTACTGCTGGGTGGCCGGCCCGCCCTACGAGCGCGCGATCAGCGTGGCGCGGATCCTCAACATGGCCGCGTTCGCGCTGCGCCTCGTGCGCTTGCCGGTCGACAAGCTGCCGCGGCCGGATGCGATCCTCGTCTCCTCGCCCTCGTTGTTCCCGCTGCCGGTGGCGGCGCGCTGGGCCAGGCGCTACGGCGCGCGCTTCGCGTTCGAGGTCCGCGACATCTGGCCGCTCACCCTGCGCGAGCTGGGCGACCTCTCGACCCGCCACCCGCTGGTCGTCCTCATGCAGTGGCTCGAAGACTTCGGATATCGAAGCGCGGACGTCGTCGTCTCGGTGCTTCCCGCTGCCCAGGGCCACATGGTCTCCCGCGGGATGGAGCCGGCGAAGTTCCACTACCTGCCCAACGGCATCGAGCTCAACGGGAGGCGCGAGGGCGCGGCCCCCGGCGTCGTGCGCGACGCGATCAGGCCAGGGGCCTTCACGGTCGGCTTCGTGGGCACGCTCGGGCGCGCCAACGTGCTCGAGACGTTGATCGATGCGGCGAAGCTCGTGGAGCCCGACGGGGTTCAGGTGGTCGTGGTCGGTCACGGACCCGAGCGGGATCAGCTGGTGGCGCGCGCGGGCGGCGCCTCGAACATCGCCTTCGTCGGACCGATCCCGAAGGACGAGGTCGCAGCGGCGCTCGCGCTGTTCGACGCCTGCTACGTCGGCTACCGGCGCAGCTCGCTGTATCGCTTCGGCGTCTCGCCGAACAAGCTCTATGACTACATGGCCGCCGGGCGCCCGGTGCTCTTCGCCGCCGACGCCGCCAACCAGCCGGTCGAGGAGGCCGACTGCGGGCGCACGATCCCGCCCGAGGACCCCGAGGCGCTGGCCGAGGCGATCCGCTCGCTGGCCGCCGCGACGCCGCAGGAGCGCGAGCGCCTGGGCGCCAACGCCCGGGCCTACGTCGCCGAGCACCACGACTACGCGCGCCTGGCCGATCGGCTTGCCGACCTGCTCGTCTCATGACTGCGAGCGGCAGCCATGGCGGAAAGCGCAGAACCATGGGCGAGTTGCGGCGCGCTGGTGGCGACCACGACGACCTGCGCAGCGCCATGGGCGCCCTCGTCGGCGTTCCGCCCAGCCACGTGACCCTGTTCTGGCGCGGGCGCGTGGCGATGTACGCGATCCTGCGCGCGCTGGGCATCGGCGAGGGCGACGAGGTCGTGGTGCCGGCGTTCACCTGCGTGGCCGTGCCCAACGCCGTCCTGTACACGGGCGCGACCCCGGTCTACGCCGACATCGACGAGGCCACCTACACCGCCGACCCCTCCGCCGTCGCCGCCGCCATGACGCCGCGCACGAAGGCGGTGCTCGCGCAGAACACCTTCGGCCTCTCCGCCGACCTCGACGCGCTGCGCGAGATCGCCGGACGCCACGGCGCCGCGGTCATCGACGACTGCACCCACGGGCTTGGCGGCACCTACAGGGGCCGGCCGAACGGCGCCGCGTCGACTGCCGCCTTCTACTCGACGCAGTGGAGCAAGCCGATCTCGACCGGCCTGGGCGGCATCGCGGTCACCACCGACGCCGCGCTGGCCCGCGAGCTCGCCGCGCTGGAGCTCGCCGCGCCCGAGCCCAGCGTGCGCGACCGCGGCCTACTGGCGGCGATGCTGCTCGCCCGCGAGCGGATCGCGACACCGCGCACCATCCGCGCCGGCCGCGCTGCGTACCGGACGGTGAGCCGGGCGGGCGTCGTCCCCGGCTCCTCGAGCGGCGGGGAGCTCAACGGCACCGAGATGCCGGCGTCCTTCGTCGCCCGGCTCTCGGGCTTCCAGGCGCGCCTGGCCACCAGGCGCCTGGCCACGCTCGATGCCGCGGTCCGCCGGCGCCGCGCGGTGGCCGCCGGCTACTCGCAGTGGCTGGCCGCCCGCGGCAAGCAGGTGCCCTACGAGCCCGAGCCCGGCGCGCACTCGTTCCTGCGCTATCCGATCCGCGTCCGGGAGCGTGACGCATTCGTGGAGGAGGCCGATCGGCGCGGCGTCATGCTCGGCGACTGGTTCCACTCCCCTCTTTATCCGATCGACGACAACCTGGAGCGCTGGGGCTATCGCGCCGGCAGCAGCCCGGTCTCGGAGCGCGTCAGCGCCGAGATCGTCAACCTCCCGGTGGACGTCGAGCCCGGCGGCGCCGAGCAGCGGGGCGTCCAAGAGCTCCTGGAGGCATGTGCTGACCGGATCGCGTGACCCGTTGCAAACGGCTCGGAAACGCGCTTGGCGCGTTAAGCTCGGTTCCATGACCAGGGGTGGTCGGAGGGTTGGGGCCTGGATGGCGTGTGCCGCGATAACGCTCGGCGTCGCGGCGACGGCGTGTTCGAGCAGCGGGTCGGACGGTTCGGACCCGGCCCGCGCGGCGGCGATGACGGCGCTGGGCGCGGGGTCGTTCGTGCAGGCCGACGCACTCGGCAACACGGTCATCGGCGGGTCGGACCGGTCGTCGCTGGCCTTCCGCTTCCGCGCCACGTGGACGGGCCCGATCGAATCGCTGCGCTTCTACGTCATCAAGAACGTCAACGGGCGCAGCGGCTACAGCAGCGGAGACATGGGCACGCTGCGCGTCTCGCTGGAGTCCGACTCCGGCGGCTCGCGCCACGTCCCGTCCGGCAAGCGCATGGCGTCCGCCACCTTCCGCCCTGCCGACAAGGGCTTCTTCCCCGAGATCAGGTTCGACAAGGCGCCGCACGTCACCGCAGGCCACCTCTACCACGTGGTCTTCACGAACACCGACGGCGATCCGTCGCGCAACTACGCCTCGATCAACTCGCTGTACTCCGACTCGCGCCTGGGCCGAGGCCCGCGCGTCCCGGACGACCTCGCCGTCCTGGAGGGCGACCGCGGTGGCGGCGGCGCGATCTACTGGTCGCTGCGGGGTTCCGGGGCCAGCGAGTACTACCTCCCGATCCTCGACGTCGTCGGCAGCGACGGCCGGCACCTCGGCATCGGCTACATGGAGGTCTGGGACCCCAAGCCCATCGGCGGCGACGCGCAGGTGCGCCAGCTGCTGCGGACGGGCAGCGGGTCCAAGACCGTCAACGGCGTGTGGCTGCGCGTCCAGCGCGAGGGCGGCGACAACCCGCTGACCATCACGCTCGGACATGCGTCCGGCGGCTCGCTGACCTCGGCGACGGTCGCCCCGGGCAAGGTGCCCACCCGCGCGCCGGGCTGGATCCACGTGACCTTCCCCAAGGCAGCCAAGCTGCCCGCGAACTCGAGCCTGGCGCTCACGCTCTCGTCGTCGGGCAGCCGCTCCTACGAGGCCTTCCCGGTCAGGAAGGGCACCCAATACGGGTTCGACCGCACGACGATCTTCGACTCGGGCTACGCGCAGTTCAACGACGGCGACGGCTGGGTCGGCTGGGATCAGTGGGGCGGGCACGATGAGCGCAACAGCGACCTGCAGTTCGCCCTCGACGTCGCTCGCTAGGTGAGCGCGCGCGCCGTCTCACCCCGGCTTCCGGGCCCGCGACGCGTCGCCCCCGGCGAGGTCGTCCTGGGCCTCGCGGCGGCGGCGTTCTGCGCGTTGGTGACCGTCGCGCTCGGGCCGAAGGCGCTGGCGATCCCGTTCGCCGTGCTCGTCGTCTGGTTCTTCATCCGCCAGCCGCTGGCGCTGCTGAACCTCTACCTCGTCATCGGCCTCTTCAAGGAGCAGCCGGTCGTCAGCTCGCTGCCGATCGATGCGACGCTGCTGCTCGGCCTGCTCGTGGCCCTGGTCTGCGGCATCAGGCTGGTCCAGGGCCGCGTGCGGCCGATCCCGTTCGGCTTCGCGTTCACGATCACGGTCGTCGTCCTCAGCCTCGTCGCGAGCCTCGCGTGGACGGACGCCGGCAGCTACGGGACCTCGAAGGCGACCACGTTCCTGACGGTCACGATGCTCGCGATCGGGGCGCCGTTCTTCCTGATCGAGAGCTGGGACGACATCAGGCGGTTCTTCCGCTGGACGGTGATCGTCGCGATCCCGGTGGCGATCCTCGCCATCACCAACCCGTCGACCGACACCGGCCGCCTCGCCGGCGACAACACGATCGGCACCTCGCGCATGCTGTGCATCGGCGCGCTGATCCTGCTGCTCGGGGCGCTGGCGCGACCGAAGTGGCGGATCGCGTCGGTGGCGCTGGCCGCCGCCTTCGTCGCGACCGCCGCGGCTGTCGGCTCGCGCGGTCCGATCCTCAGCCTCGTCCTGGCGCTCATCGTCACGCTGAGCGCATGGGTCGCGCGCGTGCCGCGCAAGATCGCGCCCGTCCTGGCGGTCGCGGTGCTCAGCCTCGCGGTGGTGCCGTTCATCTCGCTGCCGAAGACGTCAAGCGAGCGTCTCTCCGAGGCGGCGAGCGACCCCATCGCAGCCTTCCGCGGCGACGATCGCTACTTCCTCGTCCAACAGGCCTGGGGGATCATCAAGCACCATCCGCTGCTCGGCGGCGGGGTCGGCGCGTTCAGCGTCGAGAACCCGTCGGCCAAGTGGCCCCACAACTTCTTCCTGGAGATCTGGGCGGAACTCGGGCTCGGAGCGCTGATCGTCGTGGCCGGGGCGATCATCATCGCGCTCGTCGGGCTGTTCCGATTGGCGTGGCGGCTGCCCGACGACGGCCGCGATCGCGAGCTGGTCTACGTCCTGCTCGCCGTCTTCTTCTTCAACCTGCTCGCCGTCCAGGTCTCGGGCAACATCAACGACAACCGCGACTTCTGGGGGATGCTCGCGATCGCGTGGATGGTCGTCGCCGGGAGCGTGGCGGCGCCCGGCACCGTGCCCGAGCGCGTGGTCACGGAGGCCGCGACCGAGACCAAACCGGAGCGACAACCCCGCAAGCGCAAGGAGCGACCAGCCCAGCGCGAGCGCGAGGACCGCCCCTATCCGATCCCGCCGCTCGTCGAGCCGTGGCCCGCGATCCAGGCACAGGCGACGGTTCCTCAGACCGACGAGTTCGGCGTCGCCGAGTTCGAGCCGCCTTCGATCGCCACCGGCGGCTTCGAGGCGGTCTTCTTCAAGGGCTGCGAGCTGGTCTCGCAGGTCCTCATGGTGGTGCTCACCGGCCGCCTGCTCGGCCCGTCCGGGCGCGGGATCTACGCGCTGGCCTCGCTGAGCGTCGGCATCTGCCAGGTGCCGTTCGGCTCGGTCTGGGTCGCCAACGCGGTCGAGCTCGCGCGCAAGCGCGCCACGCCGCGCCAGCTGGCAGGCGTGTCGGTCGTCGTGGCGACGCTCGGCGGCCTGGCGACGGCGGCAGTCGCGATCGCGGTCTCGCCGCTCCTGGGCGACAACTGGTGGGTGCTCGCCTTCCCGGCGGTCATCACGCCGTTCGTGCTCCTGCGCGCCTACCAGGAGGGGATCTGGCAGGCGCTCGGCCACGTGCGGGCAGTCAACCTCCTGCGCCTCGGACGCGCGACCCTGCCCTTCCTCTTCATCCTGCCGCCACTGCTCGCCGATGCCTCGATTCGCACGACGATCGTCATCTGGGAGCTCGCGTTCGTCGTCCTGGCCATCACCGCGTGGTTCCAGTTGCGACGCTTCATCGGCGCGGTGCAGTTCCCGCGCGAGCGCGCGATCTACAAGCGCGTCACCAAGTACGGCCTCACGATCTCGGGTTTCCGGATCGTCGAAGTGCTCAACGAGCGCAACGGCCTCATCGCGCTGGCGATCTTCTCGACCGACGCGGTGGTCGGCGTGTTCTCGATCGCGGTCGCGGCGACCGAGGTGCTGCTGCTGGCCACCGAGGCGCTGGCGCTGAGCACGTTCAAGCGCATCAGCTTCGACAGCCGGGAGGAGTCCGCCGCGCTCAGCCTGCGCACGATGCGCCACTGCGTGATCCTCGCCGCCGCCGCCAGCGTCGTGGTCATCCCCATCGTGTGGCTCGCCATCCCGTTCGTCCTCGGCGACGGCTACGAGGAGGTGCCGGTCATCCTCCTGCTGCTGACGCCGAACGTCCTCTGCCTCGCCGCGGTGCGCCCGCTGTACTCGTTCTTCCAGGTCCAGACCCAGAAGCCGGCCAAGATGTACCGCGTCGTCGCCGCCGCGCTGCTGACCAACACCGCGCTGAACATCGCCTTCGTCCCGGAATGGGGCGCCAAGGGCGCGGCGGTCGCGGCGTCGCTGAGCGGCGTGGTCGCGGTGACGGTCGCCTTCCGCGCCTTCGCCACCGAGGCCAGCGTGAAGCTCTCCGACCTGCGTCCCGGGCGCGCGGACCTCATGGCCTACGTGAACCTCGCGCAGTCCCTGCTCAGCCGCGTCCGCCACCGCGCCTGATGCGCGAGCAGCTCGACGGGCCGCTCGCCCTCGTCATGGGCGACGTCGACATGGTCCGGGCGCTCGGCGTCGCCGGCATCGCCAGCGCCTACTTCGGGCCGGAGGACGACACGGCGCGCCTCTCGCGCCACGTCCAGATGTCGCTTCCCTGGATCGACCCGTGGGAGCACCCGAGCGAGCTGGCCGACGTGCTGCTGGCCTTCGCGCGCGCCCAGCCCCAGCCGCTGGTCCTCTTCCCCCAGACCGACGCCTCCCTGCTGCTCGCCTCGCGCCACCGCGAGCAGCTCTCCGAGCGCTTTCGCTTCGCGCTCGCCGACCCCGAGCTCGTCGAGGCGCTGGTCGACAAGTCGCGCTTCCAGGTGCTGGCCGCCGAGCGCGGGCTGCCGGTCCCGACGGCGCAGCGGCTGCACCCGTCGCCGGGCGCGCCCGCGCCCGCCATCGAGGTGCCGTTCCCGGCGATCGTCAAGCCGCTGACCCGCACTCCGGGCTGGACCGCCATGGTCGGCGCCGGCAAGGCGCTGCACGTCATGGACCCCGACGACTTCGCGCGGGCCTGGCGCGAGCTGTCGGCGCTGCCCACCGACCTGCTGGCCCAGCAGCTCATCGCCGGGCCCGAGTCGAGCATCGAGAGCTTCCACGTCTACGTCGATGAGGGCGGCGCGGTCGCGGGCGCGTTCACCGGCCGCAAGATCCGCACCTTCCCGCTCGAGTACGGGCGCAGCACCGCCGTCGAGATCGTCTCCCTGCCCGACGTCGACGAGCTCGGCCGCGACGTCGTCGCGCGGCTCGGCCTCACGGGTGTCGCCAAGCTCGACTTCAAGCGCGATATGACCGGCCGCCTGCACCTGCTGGAGATCAACCCGCGCTTCAACCTCTGGCACTACCCCGCGGCGCTCGCCGGCGTGAACCTTCCGGAGCTCGTCTACGCCGACGTCACCGGGCGCGAGCGGCCGCCGGTAACCGCCCGGCCGAAGGAGCTCGCCTGGGTCGACCCGCTGCAGGATCTGCGCGCTGCGCGCGCGGCCGACGTCTCGCTCGTGCCGTGGCTGCGCTTCGTCGCCGCCTGCCCGGCGATCTGCGGATTGGCGTGGGCCGACCCGGCGCCGTTCCTGCGCGGCACGCTCTGGGGCGCCTGCTGGCGCCGCGCCGTCAGCCGCGTGCCACGCGGTCGAACACCGCGCCGCGCGCCGACAGGGCCAGGCGCAGCGCCGCGCTCATCCGCGTGACGCTCAGGTAAGGCGTCTGCTGGGAGCCGAAGGCGCGGAAGAAGCGCTCCACCGGCTGCAGCATCGAGCCGTGGAAGTCGAAGACGTCGGTGTGGCGGCCGGCGCGCTCGATCGCCTCCCACGCCAGGAGGCTGCCCGCGCCGCTGGTGCGCAGATCCGGTTCGGCGCCGGCAAGCAGGTAATAGGCGCCGTTGCGGTCCCACACGACCCACACCGTGGCGTGGATGCGCCCTTCTTCGTCGCGGGCGAAGAGCATCGTCCCGGCGTCGCGCGCCTCGCACGCCGCCGCCAGGCGCTCGAGCTCGGCCAGCGAGTGGGGCGTGGCGATCGACTGGCGCTCGTAGGTCTTCGAGAGCACCTGGTGGAAGCGGTCGACGCCGAGGCCCTCGACGATCTCGACGCGCTTGCGCGCCTTGCGGATCTCCCGGCGGACGTTGTCGCGCAGCCCAGCCCAGAGGTCGCTCGTCGCGCGCAGGCCGTGGAGGCGGTACGTGTAGCGCGCCTCGAGCCGGTAGCCGGCCCAGTGGAAGGCCAGCGCGTTGAGCATCGACGGCGAGAACTGCTGCGAGAACGCGATCGCCCTCGGAAGCTTGGACTCGAGCTCTGCGAGCAGCTCGTGCTCGTGAGCCAGTGCCCGCGCGGGCTTGGCCGGCGAGGTCTCCACCCACGGCCCCAGGGTCTGGGTCAGACTCGACTGCGTGAGCATTCGCATCCGCGGGCGCCCGCGGATGACGAACGGCAGCCGGGCCACCGTCGCGCCCTCCTGCTCACACGTGACCTCCGCCCAGTGTCCGGGCGCCACCGCTTCCAGCCACCAGGGCTGCTGGAAGATCGAGTTCGCGCAATGGGTCTCCCCCGCCTTCAACGGGGGAGATGGTCGCGCGTCGGTGGGGGCAGCCGCGCGCCTATGTTGCGTCAGCTCGACGGTCTGCCGCCTCGTGCCGTGGCAACCGGATTGGCGCCGCCCGCTGCTGCGTGCCCTGCCGGGTGCAGCCCGCCGCCGTCGAGATCGCTCTGCGTATCGACGGGGTACAGCTCCGGCGGCGAGGGCAGCGACGGCTCCATGCCGTACTTCTCGGGGAACCGTTCCACGTCCGCGGAGGCGCGCTCGTACTCGCCCACTGTCCCGATGTCGTACCAGTCGGCGTCGCACTGGTAGGCGGCGACGCGCTCGTCCGCGGCCAGGAGGCGCAGGACGAGCTCGGGGAACTGGCACGGGCCGTCGGGCAGATGGCGCAGCGCGCGCTCGTCGTAGACGTAGATGCCCATGCTCACCTGATACCTCAACGCAGGCTTCTCGATGTAGTTGCGGACGAATCCGTCATCCGTCTCGATCACGCCGAGGTCGATGTTGACGCGATGGCCGTGCATCGCGACGGTGAGCGCCGCCTCCTGCTCATGGTGGAAGTCGATGAGCTCGCGGTAGTCGATCGTCGTGAGCACGTCGCCGTTCATCACGATGAACGTGCCCTCGAGGTCGGGGATGGTGGCCAGCGCGCCCGCGGTGCCGAGGGGCTCGTCCTCCCAGTGGAAGTTCAGGCGCACCGAGGGCGGGATGTCCGCGCTTGCCAGATAGACGAGGATGAGCTCGCCCAGGTGGCTGACGCACAAGTCGATCTGGTCGATCCCCGCCTTCATCTGCGAGCGGATGATGTGCTCGAGGACGGGCCGGTCGCCGATTGGGACCAGCGGCTTCGGGATCACCGTCGTGTAGGGGCGCAGCCGCGTCCCCATGCCTCCCGCCAGGATGACTGCTCTCATGCGCTTCCTCCGGCCAGGCCCTGCCACAGGCCGTTCACGCCCCTTGTCCCGCTGCTCATCCCCAATACCCCTTTGGTGCCGACCTGTGCAAAAGCTACAGATCCATCTATCCCAGGCCCCCCGCTACGTATATCGGGGTCTTCCCATTTTGGGAAGTTCGGGCGCGGAAGTCGTGACAACTTGGGCACCGGTTCCTGGTGCGCTTCCTCCCCAAACGGCTAGTTATGCAGGATGAACGGCGCGCGGGTCCGCGGGGTGACGCTCGCGCCGGCCGTCCGTGGGCTCACTGCCGCCGCGCCGGCCGGGCAACCGGTTGGCGGTCGTCAGCCGGAGGCCTTGATGACCGCGATCGTCGCCCCCGAGGCGATCGGATCGCCTTCCCTGACGGCGAGCTGGTCGATCACGCCGGCCTTGTGCGCGGTGATCTCGTTCTCCATCTTCATCGCCTCGATGATGCAGACCAGCTGGCCCTCCTGGACCTCCTGGCCCTGCTCCACGAGGACCTTCCACATGTTGCCCTGCAGCGGGGAGACGAGCTCGTCGCCTCCACCGCCGTCCGAGCCGCCCGCGCGCTCGGCACGCCGCGGCTTGGCGGCCGGCGCCGCGGCCGGGGCGGCGCCGTTGACCGCGGCGGGGTGGGTGGGATCGAATCTCGGTCCGATGACCTTGACGTCGAACTTGCGGCCCGAGACCTCGACGGTGTAGTCGTGCTCGACGACCTCGCCGTCGTCGTTGGAGTCGGCGGCGGGCGCGGCCTTCGGGAAGGCCAGGGCCTTCAGCCAATCGCGGTCCTCGAGCAGGTCGCGGCAGGTCTCGCCGCGCGCCCACTGCTCGGTCGCCAGCAGCGCCGTGTGGAAGGGCAGCAGCGTTTTGAGACCGCCGATCTCGTACTCGCTCAGGGCCCGGAGCATCCGCTGCGTGGCCTGCTCGCGATCGACGTCCCAGACGATGAGCTTGGCGACCATCGGGTCGTACATCGGGGTGATCTCGCTGCCTGCCGCGACGCCCGAGTCGACGCGGACGCCAGGACCTGCGGGCTCGCGGTAGCTCGCGATCTGCCCTGGCGCAGGGGCGAAGTTCTTCGACGCGTCCTCGGCGTTGATGCGGCACTCGATCGCGTGGCCGCGCAGGACGACGTCGTCCTGGGCGATCGAGAGCTTCTCTCCCGCGGCGGCGCGGATGCCCTCCTTGACGATGTCCACGCCGGTGGTCATCTCGGTGACGCAGTGCTCGACCTGGACGCGCGTGTTCATCTCCAGGAAGAAGTACTCGCCGTCCTGGAGCAGGCCCTCGACCGTCCCGGCGCCGACGTAGTCGACCGCGCGGGCCGCCTCGACGCCGATGGCGCCGATGCGCTCGCGCAGCTGCTCGTCGACCGCCGGAGCGGGCGACTCCTCGATGAGCTTCTGGTGGCGGCGCTGGACCGAGCAGTCGCGCTCGCCGAGGTGGATCACGTTGCCGTGGCGGTCGGCGAGGACCTGGACCTCGACGTGGCGCGGGTCGGGCAGATAGCGCTCGAGGTAGACGGTGGCGTCCGAGAAGAACTTCTCGCCCTCGCGGGCGGCGCCCTCGAAGGCGTCCTGGAGCTTGTCCTCGGAGAGCGCGACGCGGAACCCCTTGCCCCCGCCGCCGCCGGCCGCCTTGACGGCGACTGGGTAGCCGATGTCGCTGTCGATGATCCTGCGGGCGTCGTCGACGGTCTCGACGGGCTCGATCGTGCCGGGCACGATCGGCACGCCGGCGGCCTTCATGAGCTCGCGGGCGCGCGTCTTGGATCCCATCGCCTCGATCGCCGAGGCGGGCGGCCCGATGAAGGTGATGCCGCCGTCCTCGCAGGCCTTGGCGAACGCGGCGTTCTCGGCCAGGAAGCCGTAGCCGGGGTGCACCGCCTGGGCGCCCGACTCCCGGGAGACCTCGAGGATGCGATCGATCTTCAGGTAGCTCTCGGCCGCGGTCGGCCCCCCGAGCAGGTAGGCCTCGTCGGCACGCTGGACGTGCAGCGCGTCGCGGTCGAGCTCGGAGTAGACGGCCACCGAGGCGATGCCCATCTCCTGCAGCGCGCGGATGATGCGAACGGCGATCTCGCCACGGTTGGCGACAAGGACCTTCTCGAACATGCAGCCCGGAAACATAGTCCTCAGCGCGTACCCGCAAGTTTCGCGGCCCACCGCCGTTCGGGCTCCTGTCCTTGCCGACAGGACAGGGGTACAGATGCGGCGCGGGCGGTCGAGACGGGAGCCTCGGCCGTCCTACCGCCACCCCCTGCGCCGCCGCAGGGTCCTCTCACTCGTAGACGACGAGGTCCGGCGGAGGCTGCAGCGCCAGCACCGAGCGCGGGCGCATGAGGCCCGTGTCCTCCTCGTAGAACAGCTTGTAGCCGCGATGGAAGCGCGTGCCGTCGTGCGTGAACTGGCGGTACTTGGCGACCTTGTTGGGGCGGTCGCCGAAGCCGTCGACGTTCATCGTCACCGCGAGCCCGGGCGGCTGGATGACCTTCGCCTTGCCGGCGACCATGTTCGGCGTGAACTGGTGTACGACGAAGAGCTTCTCCGGGAGGTCGTGCTCGCGGACGATGCCCGAGAGGTAGCGCGCCACCTGGTTGACCTTCGACGCCCGCACCGAGCCGATGACCGTTCCGGGCACCGCGTCGGGCGTGTGCCATTCGGGGTCCAGGGCGAGGCCGACGTCGGGCTCGCGCAGCCAACGGTCGAGGTGACGGGTCTCCTTCAGGAAGTCGGCGTGGCCCGGCTGGATGTCGAGGACGAGGAGCGCCTTGGCGCGGCGGGCGGCGTTGAGGTAGCGCTGGATGACCGAGGCCGGCTGCCGGGTGCGGTACAGGCCGTCGTTGCCGGGGTCGCGGTTGGCGACGTCGGCGAGCAGCTCGAAGGCAGGCAGGACCGGGCGGGTCCTCCTCGCGTAGGGCTCGGCCTGCCTGGCCAGCCGCCGGGCCGCCTGGTCGGGTGTGCCGATGCCCAGCGCGCCGAGCTGGCGGCTCTGGGGCGCCCCGTAGAAGGCGACGACGCGGAACGTGGGGAAGATCTCGCGGCCGCCCCGCGGCAGCTCGACGGGCTTGGGCGCGACGCTGCTCGCCGCGCTCGCCGCCGACTTCGTCGTGTCGCCCCGGCTACCGTCGCCGGCGCCGACGGCGAGACCGGCGATCGCCGAGACGAAGCCGATCGCACCGAGAGCCGCGATGCGGCGCCGGCGGTACACGACGGAGGATTGGGGCAGCGAATGGGACACTGGGCTACCGAGCGTTCCCCCCTGCGACGGGCACTAGACCACACATGCCACCTCACGCGCCGTCCGACCTCGCCTGATGGCGGCTCACGTCTGGCTCGCCGATCGAGCCGACGCGGACGCCGTCGCGTCGCTGCTCGTCGCCTTCCGCAACCACCTCGGCTCCGACGACCCCCCGGACGAGGCCTTCCTGGCGAGCGTCGAGCGGATCATCGACGAGCAGTCGAGCGAGTACCTGCTCGGCGCCCCGTCGCGCGATGCCGAGCCGACAGGCGTGGTGCAGTTGCGCTACCGCTGGTCGGTCTGGAGTGACGCCGAGGACTGCGAGCTCGAGGACCTGTTCGTCGATCCGGCCGCGCGGCGCGCGGGGCTCGGCCGCGCGCTCGTCGCCGCGGCGATCGACCGTGCTCGCGCACGCGGTTGCCGGCGCATCGCGCTCGACACCGCGGAGCGCAACCAGGCCGCCGTCGCGCTCTATCGCTCGTTCGGGTTCAGCGGCGAGGCCCATGAGGGCGGGCGGGCGATGCTGATGCGCCTCTGGCTGGACTAGGAGGTCCACCGGGGGCCCGCCTCCGGCCGCCACCGGCACCGACCGCGAAGCGGTGGTGGGCCTCCGGCACCCCTCAGGCCTCGCCGGGAAGCAGCGAGTACATGACGCAGTCGTGTCGCTCGCCGTGGGCGAGGAAGTACGAGCGCAGGACGCCCTCGCGCGTGCAGCCCGCCTTCTCGGCGACGCGCTGCGAGGCGGGGTTGTCCACGTAGGGGATCACCTCGATGCGCGCCAGGTCGGCCACCTCGAACCCGTACCGCGCCATGATCTTCACGGCCGCGGTCGCCGCGCCGCGCCGGCGGCCCCAGGGAGCGATCCAATAGCCGATCTCGCCGCGCAGCGACTCCCACGAGATCCGCATCAGGCCGACCGAGCCCAGCGGCTCGCCGTCGGCAGCGCTGGTGACGACGAAGTGGATGCCCTCCCCGCCGGCGCGGCCGTCGGCCTGCCCGCCGATCCACTCGCGGGCGTGCTCGGGCTCGTACGGAGATGGCACGCCGGTGAACCGGGCGACGTCGGGGTCGCGGCACCCCTCGGTGATCCAGTCCACGTCGTCGAGCGTGGGGACTCGCAGCGCGATCGCGCCGTCGCAGAGCGGTGGGTCGGGGAGGGGCAGCTCAGGCATCGGGCGGGAAGGCCATCACCTCGACGCGATGGCCGCCGGGCGAGAGGACCGAGCAGCGCGGGCTGCCCCAGTCGGGCGTCGACGGGCGGCAGTCGAAGCCGGCGCGCTCGAGCCGTGCGACGGCGTCGTCGTAGTCCTCGGCGACGACGGCGGTGTGGCCGCGCCTCGGCGCGACCGGGTCGTCCTCGAAGAGCAGGTGCACCTGCGTGCCGGCGCGCTGCACCCAGACCGCGATGCTCGCCAGGCGCTCGCTCGGCGGCTCGACGCGCTCGAAGCCCAGCAGTGCCCAGAACGCGACCGCGTCCTCGACGTCCTCGCGCCTGGTCTCCAGCGTGACGTGGTGGATCATCCGAAGCGCGCGCGGTTGGACTCGTCGATGGCCTTCTGGGCGCCTGTGCGGCGCGACGCGGGCAGCTCCCAATCGGTGAGGTAGCGCACGTCCTCGTCGAGGACCTCCGCAGCGGGCCCCGCCGCGAGCGGCGCGCCGTGGCCGGGAACGACCCACGTCGCCTGGGCCACGAGCGGGCGCAGGCGCTCGAGCGTGGCGAGGTAGGCGTTGCGCGAGCCGGTGCCGGAGAGCATCGGGATCTCGACCGGTGAGAGGTAGTCGCCGCACACGAGCACGCCGGCCCATGCCGCCCACAGCGCCATGCCGTCTGCGGTGTGGCCCTCCGTCGGGTGCAGCTCGATCTCCTGGCCGCCGATCTCGACGCGTCCGGGGACGGGCAGCGCCTGGACCTGGCCGAGGCGCAGCGGCGCCGGGCGCTCGACGTAGTGCTCCTCGTCGAACTCGCGCAGCTCGCGCTGGGCGGTGCCCGGCTCGCCGGTCAGGCGGGCGGCGGTCGTCTCCGCGACGCCGAGCGCAGCTCCGGGGAAGGCGAGCCGGCCGAGGACGTGGTCCCAGTCGCCGTGGGTTGCGAGCAGGCCGCTGGCGGCGAAGCCGGCCTGCTCGAGGACGGTCGGCAGGACCTCGAGCTCGTCCGGGTAGACGGGCGAGTCGACGACGAAGCCCTCGTCGCCGGCGCGGATCGCCGTGCACGTCGTCTGGTAGACGCGCGAGGTGACGACGAGGACGTCCGGATGGAGCGTGACGACGCGCAGCGGGACTAGCCGACGCCGAGCAGCTTGGCCGCGTCGAGGAGCGTCTTGACCTCGGCGGTCGGCTTCTTCTGCCCCGCGTCGAGCTCCTCGCGGTTGCGGTTGACCCAGATCACCGGGATCTTCTCCTTGATGCACGGCTCGACGTCGTGGTAGTAGCTCGCCGCGACGTGGACCCAGCCCTTCTTGCCGCCGATGCGGCGCGCACACTCCTTGAAGTGCGCCGGGTCGGGCTTGTAGGAGCGCACCTGCTGGGCGGTGACGACGAGGTCGAAGTCGTGCGGGATGTGCCGGCGCGTCTGACCGAGCAGCTTGTCGTCGATGTTGGCGACCAGGCCGGTCGAGAACTTCTTGCCGAACTTCGTCACCTGGGCGTTGGTCTCCTTGAATGCGGGCCAGCGCTGGACTGAGTCGGGGAGGAAGCCGGCTCGGGACGGCTCGAGCGGCCAGCCGATGTCCTTGGCGATGCGGACCGCGACGCGGCGCAGCACCTCGGCGTAGAGCTCGTAGGAGCCGCTCTCGATCTCGCGCTCGTACTCGTGGAAGCGCGGGATGATCTCTTGCGGATCCTCAATGGTGAAGCCGTCGCGCGCGGCTTCCTTCGTGAACGCATCGAAGACCCCCTTCTCCCAATCGATCAGGGTGCCGTAGACGTCGAACGTGACGAACTTGACGTTGGAAGGGAGTGCCATGCGGCGGGCATTGTGCCATTTGCTCGGCTCCGGACGCCGCGCGACGAGCGCCTTATAGAGTCCGCCGCCCCCATGGACCTCCTCGAATATCAGGGCAAGCAACTGTTCGCCCGCCATGACATCCCGGTCCCCGAAGGGCGCCACGCGCGGACGGTCGACGACGCTGTCGCGGCCGCGAAGGAGATCGGGTTCCCGTGCGTGATCAAGGCGCAGGTGAAGATCGGCGGGCGCGGCAAGGCGGGCGGTATCAAGGTCGCCGAGAACGAGGACGAGGCGCGCGAGCACGCGTCGGCGATCCTCGGGATGGACATCCGCGGGTTCACCGTCCACGAGCTGTGGGTGGAGGGTGCGTCGCAGATCGCGGCCGAGTACTACGCGTCGATCATCTTCGACCGAAGCGCCAAGCAGCCGCTCGTGATGCTCTCGACGCGCGGCGGCATGGACATCGAGGCGGTGGCCGAGGAGGACCCCGACGCGATCGCCACGCTGCACATCGATCCGCTGCTCGGGTTCCAGGACTTCCACGGGCGGCGGCTGGCCTTCGAGGCGGGCGTCGACGGCGACGTCGTGCGGCCGATCGGCGCGTTCCTCGGTCGCCTCTACGGGACGTTCGTCTCCGAGGAGGCGATGCTCGTCGAGGTCAACCCGCTGATCGTCACGCCGGAGCGCGACGTGCGGGCGCTGGACGCGAAGGTGACCCTGGACGACAACGCGCTCTTGCGCCATCCGGACAACGCGCAGCTGCGCGATCCGTCGGCCGAGGACCCGCAGGAGCAGATGGCCAAGGAGCGCGGGCTGACCTACGTCAAGCTCGACGGCGACATCGGGATCCTCGGCAACGGCGCCGGGCTCGTGATGTCGACCCTGGACGTGGTCGCCCAGTACGGCGGGTCGCCGGCGAACTTCCTCGATGCGGGCGGCGGCTCGAAGGCCGAGGCGATCACCAGCGCGGTCGAGGTCATCCTCTCGAACCCCAACGTGAAGGCCGTGCTGTTCAACATCTTCGGCGGGATCACGCGCTGCGACGAGGTCGCGCGCGGGCTGGTCGAGGCGTTCGACCAGATCAAGCCGACGGTGCCGTTCGTGGTGCGCCTCGACGGGACCAACGACGTGGAGGGCAGGAAGATCCTGGCCGATGCGGCGCTACCGAACGTGCACACGGCGGCCACGATGAACGAGGCGGCCGAGAAGGTCGTGGAGCTGGCGCGATGAGCGTCCTCGTCGATCGCGACACGCGGCTGTGCGTCTCGGGCATCACCGGGCGCGAGGGCACGTTCCACGCGATGAACAACAAGCGCTACGGCACGCAGGTGGTGTCGGGTGTGACGCCGGGCAAGGGCGGCCAGGACGTCGAGGGCGTGCCGGTCTTCGACACCTTCCACGCCGCGGTGGAGTCGACCGGCGCGAACACGGCGATGGTCTTCGTCCCGCCGCGCTTTGCCGCCGACTCGATCCTGGAGGCCGCCGACGCCGGCATCCAGACGATCATCGCGATCACCGAGGGGATCCCGGCCCATGACGAGCTGCGCGTCTACAACCACCTGGTGCAGGCGTACGGACCCAGCCCCCCGCGGCTGATCGGGCCCAACTGCCCGGGCGTGCTGTCGCCGGGCAAGGCGAACGTGGGGATCATCCCGGCGGCCTTCTTCAAGGAGGGCAACGTCGGCGTGGTCTCGCGTTCGGGGACGCTGACCTACCAGATCGGCAACGAGATCGCCCAGCGCGGCTTCGGCAACTCGTCGATCGTGGGGATCGGCGGCGACCCGGTGCCGGGGTCGTCGTTCATCGACATCATCGCCCTGTTCCAGGACGACCCCGAGACCGAGCTCATCGTCATGGCGGGCGAGATCGGCGGGTCGGCGGAGGAGGAGGCGGCCGCGTACATCGGCGAGCACGTCTCCAAGCCGGTGGTCGCGTACATCGCCGGCTTCACGGCGCCTCCGGGGAAGACGATGGGCCACGCGGGCGCGATCGTCAGCGGCTCGCAGGGGACGGCGGCGGCGAAGGCCGAGGCGCTCGAGGCGCAGGGCGTCCGCGTCGGGCGCACCCCGACCCAGGTCGCCGAGATCGCGGTCGAGATCCTCGAGGGCTAGCCGCCGGATTCCACCCCAAGAGGCGGCCGACACGCGCGCTAGGCTCGCGCGACCGATGGCGGCCGGCCACGACGACGACGCACGCAGAACGCTGGCAGAGCTCGAAGCCAAGCTCCGTGAGCTGGAGCGCGAGCTGCTGCGCGGGCGCGATCCGGGGGCGCCGCCGCCGCCGGAGGCGCCCCAGCCGGCGGCCGCACCCGAGCCGACCGCAGAGGGCGAGC
>Ga0081540_1000967_pt1 | contig 25884 bp, 17 predicted proteins | sample TabmetS2T1R1_FD_71024 | JGI IMG/M metagenome (GOLD analysis project Ga0081540, IMG submission 71024) | Tabebuia heterophylla rhizosphere microbial communities from the University of Puerto Rico - S2T1R1 | ecosystem: Host-associated > Plants > Roots > Rhizosphere ...
TGGCGGTTGCGATCTCTCTCGCCAGCTCTTCCGGAACGTCGTCGGTCAAGCCGGCTTCGAGGCTCCGCATCAGCCGTTCATGGATGGTCTGGCGCTTGGCGAGAATCCAGACCCGGAAAGACGGATCGAGATCGTCGACGCCTTCGAGCAAGCGTTCGTCGAGCCGCGGGGTGTTGAGCAACAGCGGGTGGACGCCCGCGTTCTCCGCCAGCTGCAGGATCCTTTCCACGTCGACATCGACCTGCCGATGATCGAATCCGATGGAAAGACGCCCGGCGGAAAAGCCGGCAAATCCGGCGTCTTCGAGAACCTGGCGCAGCTCGCGCACGACCTGGCGCAGCGAGGCGCGCGCCTTTTCCTCATCCGAGCGGCTCCACAGCAATCCAACCAGCCGCTCGCGGCTTTCCTGCTTGATGTCGGACAAGGCGAGATAGCCGAGCACCGCTGCCGCCTTGCGGGTCCGCAGTTCCACCGTGCGGCCGTCGAAGCGCAGCGCAAGACGTCCAACCAGCGAAATGGAAAGGCGTCGCGCGCCGTCCGGCGCGGTGACCGGCTCTCTTGCAGTCTGGACGCTCGCAATGCCTCTCATCGGAAAAGTTTCGCTGTGTGCAGTAACCACGTCAAGCCATATGAAAGTTAACTAGATCAAGGGGATGCCGCTAGTGAAGGTTTCCCCGCCGCCGGTCTCTGCGATCTTGGCGGAAAGCCGTGACGTCATGATGCCGGAGGGCTCGGCCTGCAGCCCGGGCGCGATGATCCGCGCCACGGGAACGCCGAAATGCGGCCGCGTCAGATCGAGGCCGTAGGTCTCGATCCCGAGTTCCCCGAGGCGCCGCACGAGCAGATGCAGCACGGCTTGCGGATCCGGATCGTCGAGCACGATGTGTTGCGCGCGGCCGGAAGCGGGTTGCAGCAACACACAGCGATCCGCATCGATGGCGCTGGCGCGTTGCAAATGGCCGCGATCCCTGGCATTGAGGGCGGCTTCGCCGCGCTCGCGGCGCTTGGCCTCGACCACCGCATGCGCCAGTTCGATCTGGCACATCTCGAGCAGAGCGGAGCGCGCGGCCGCCTGCAAGGTGCGCCGGGCGGCAAGCCCAAAGGCAAAGCCGAACCCGTCGGGCCGGCACGACAGCGCGGTGACTGCGGGCACGCCGATGTCGGTGGTGATGTCGAGCAGCCAGCTGCGCCGCGGCATTGCTGCGCCCGCGCGAAGCTCGAACAGCAGCGCTTGCGCACTGGCCTCGACGTCGGGCGGAACCGCCCGGCCGCGCCTGCCGCCTCGCCACCACAGGCTTGCCGCATCGCGCTCGATCAATTCGAGCAGACCGTGCAAGGCCGCAGCTTCCCAAGAGGTGCCGGCGGCCGATCCGCTGCTCAATGGAAAGGGCGGCGCAAAATCCTGCAGCGCGGGCGGCCGGCGCAGGCAGAGGTCGGCGGGCAGCAGAACCTCGCCTTGATCGGAGAGACGGCGCGCGCGATGCCATGAGAGGCCGCGACCTGCGCGCGACGGCTTAAGCGCCGTCACCAGCTCGCGTGTGTGCCGATCGAGCGCCTGCATCGGATCGATGCCGTCGGCCGCGGTCAACACATCGCCTGATCGCTGCAGCTGCGAGAGATATTCGATACCCTCGCCGACGCAGCCCTGGAACGCTTCCTGCAGCGAAAGACCGATGCCGGAGACGCCGACCGGCGGGCTGCCCCGATGCAAGGCATCGGCGGTTGCCGAATCGATCTCGGCCCCGAATGCGACCAGCCCGGGCGCGTCGGGCGCGCTCAGCTCGAAAATTCGAATAAATTGCGCAGCAATCCGAAGCAAGCGCGCGCGATGCCGCGTCTCATTGTCGGGTTCCACTCCGGCCGGCCTGACATAGCCAAGCTCCGTGAGCAGATGATGAGCATCGTGAATCACGCTGGCCTCGGTCACATCACCGAGCAGTAACGAAGCGGCGCTGTTAAAGAGGTTTTTCATCGCCTCCGTTCACGGTGTTCTCACGTCCGGCGGTAGATTCTTCGTCCGGTACTTCTCGTTCGCGCCGGAGGGATCAATGCCCGCGAAAGCCTTCGTCATAGCCATGGCTGCCGATATTGCCCGGTCGGACTACGCCAAGCCAACCCAGGTGCGCAGCCGCAGCCCCGAATGGCTGATCGCCTGCCGCTGGGGTCCGGAGGGCGAATATCTCTCGATTGCGACCGCCGGACCGATTGCCGGCCCTCCCGGGCTGTTTGCGCCGGAAACGATCAGTCCCGTTCACAGCATGGTGGCGGTACTAGTATCGGAATCCGAGAGGCAGCACACCAGTACGTTCCTCCTGATGCGGCAATTGCCACGGCAAATGGAGCTCGCCGGCACCTTCTTTCCGGCCGACGGCTATGTGTTGCTGCAGCAGCACGAGGACATCCGCCTGGTGTGCGAGACGCGTTATTCGCACAGCTGCGGATGGCTGGACGGCCGCGAGATCCGCAAGGATATCCCCGACCCCGCACCCGGCTCGGCCGAGGCAATGGCCTGGCATATCGAGGCGATCAGGCACAACTGGATCGGCGAATTCTTCCCGGCCAGCGAACCGATGCGGCGGGAGCCGCTGCGCGTCAGCGCCTAGATGATACGGCTCAGCGCGCGAAGGCGCGCTGCGCGCGGTAGCGCCCACACGATGGCGGCTTGCCGCGCCTGGAAAGTCAAACAGGCCTACTCGACGATCTTGAGCCGAGGCCTTGGCGGCGGCGGCATCCCGCGCTGCAGGACGCAGCGGCCATCGGGTTCGATGGCAGCGTTCACAGGCCGCGGATCGGCGGAGGCAAGAAACTCCTGCAGCACCGACCGGCTTTGCTCGGGAAGCGCAAACATCGCGCGCATCGTTTCGAAGAAGTCCGGTTCCTGCGCGATGTAGAGCAGCTCGCGCAACTCGGCGGGTGTGAACTGGCCAAGTGCGGAGAACAACCACTCGGTCTCGTCGACCGGCTCTTCCGCGGGCGGGCGTTTCAGATAGTAGATGACCGATTCGGCACTCATGCGTTCCCCAACTCAAGAAGATGGTCCTGAACCACCCTTCTTTTTGGCGATTGTGATGGGACCTGCGTGATCCCAGCGTGATTGCCTCGTTACCGATGCGGATCAAAGGGTTAACAGGAACCGGCGGTTCCTTTTGCGGCCTCTGCAACCGGCCGTCACGGCCGCCTTTCACGAAGCCGCAGGCCTTCGAATCGATGCGCGTGCGGGGTGGTGATCCGGTCAGGGCAGCATGCATCCGGGCAACAGGCTCTCGTTCCCGCGGCATGATTTTCCCGGGGTTTTGCCATCTCGTTGCCCCTCTCCTTGGAAGAGGGCGCAGGGAAAGCCGGGCGCTGGCTGCGCCCGCAGCGCCGTGTGCATGAACTTGGAAACAGCGCACACGGGTTTGACAGGTACAGCCGAGGCATCCCGGCTTTCCCCGCGCAATGGCTTTACGGCTTATACGTGATCTCCCCGGGGAAGCGGCCTTTCTTGCCCCCGTTGTCAGTGGGAAGACTCCCGCCAACGTAGCGCCAGGGTCGCGGCGCCAGGACCACACGACTTCGCCGTACGCGGCAGCCTTTCGTCCGGCGGCGGACCCTGATCCCTTTCGGAAATCAAGCCGGTACGCCTGAGATTGCCGCGTCCATCGCATCCTGCGCCCAACGCATCGTGACGATCGCGAAACGTCCCTCATGCGGGCGCGGGACGGCGGACTAATACCGCAAATCCGAATTCCGGTAAAGCGAAATGTTTTTGATTTGGGGGCTTGACACGTTATGCAAATCAGAAGCAGGCGATTTGCCCGTCGGCCCGAATTTGCCGCACGTGTTGCCCCTGGTACGGTGCAGCAAACCGGTGAGCGGATGACGGCGCGCCGCCGACTGCGGCACAATCACTCCGTCGCGTCACTTCACCGGCACCGGATGCTTCTTTGCCAGCGCATCAAGCGGCAGCTTCGCTTCCTTTTCGGTCAGGGCAAAGCGGACGATGACGTCCTGGCGGCCAAGCTGGCCCCAGAGGCCTTCCGACGACCATTTCTGCGGCTCGGGGCCGCGCGGTCCTTCGATCCAGACGAGGTACCACTCCGTCATGAGAAGCGTCCTGGGAAAAAGTCTGAGACCTGGAAATTTGCGAAGCTGCGCCCTGTCGGCAATGTGAAAGCCATGCTTTTCGAGCTAGACGATTTTGATGGAGAAGCCTTCGATATCATCCAATTGCTTTTGAATGCCCTCTGCCAGACTACGCATGCTGTCGTCGCCCTCATTGAGGTGCCATTCAACAACAACGAAGCGTCTGTCTGCTTTTTGAGCAACGATGTCTCTGAGCTCCCTCATTAGATTCAACAAAGGAACAACCGCCGACGTAATGACCTGATCGAGCTGTAACTGTATTACCCACTCGAACGCTTCATCCTGCCTGGCACGTTGCCTAAGGTAGTTGGCCGCCTTGTTGAAAGAATCGCCTCTCAAATCGTCGAGACCTGCAGTGCCCCAAATTCGGCCAGTCCTACCGTCGGGGAAAGTTAAGTCGATCCCCGGAATCTGACGTTTCTTATCCTGTTTCATGCCGATGCAGCCTGTACTGTCGATCGCAAAACAAAAGAGGAGTATTCCCTTGTCTTGCCGAGCTTGAACCACAATGGCTTACTAGACAGAGCCGCAACCGTCAGCATACCAACCCCACTTCCGGAAAGCTTTCCGGGCTCCGTCTTCTGCATAATGCTTTGGTTTCGTTGCTCGAACAGCGCGGTGCGACGATCTGGCGAACCGCCAATGCTCCCAATATCGCGGATGATCTTGAATAGCCGTTCGATTTCCTTCGGCCGGCCATAGCCGAACAACCAGACCTGCACGCAGAAATCCCGTCGACTCACAACAAGCAACTCGGGCTCGGACCGTGAGCCTGTGCCGTGGAGCGCGATATTGCCAGCCAATTCCAAAACAATGTTTTTCAAAGCATGGATAGCTTGATCGTCGATTTTAGCCGCGCGCAACTGGCGTTCGAGCTCGCTGAGCACGGCCTCAAGCCGCCCCCCATCGACCAAATCGGCCCTGACCGCCGAAACCAGCACGTCGTGATCGGCATCAAGGTCAGCATCGATGCCATAGATAGATATCATCTCCTTTATTAGTCTACGATGGACCCACATCAGTTGTCCTGACTTGTCCAGAAGTGGACCGACGAAATCTCTCGCCGCTCGCGTATTCAAGGGCTGTCTTGCCAAGACGACCACCCAGCGCGCTTCGCCTGCACAGAAGTATCATACAGCCTACTGCCTTTGGTCGATATGCCGTAAGCATTTCCCTAACTTCCCGACACTTTCTTCGTTCGCCTCAACTCCAGGACACCTTCCTGACACTCCTGGGCCAGTGACAGCGGCAAATCGCCCTGGTCACTTGCTTCAATCCGCCAAATTGCGTCGAGATCAACTACCAGCACGAGGCGGTGGTCGTCATAGGCTTCCGGGATGTAGCAACCGCTCCGAAACCGCCTGGCTCCTTCTGTAAGCGTCTCCGCGATCTGACCAGCCCGGAGGGAACTGGCCGATTGGCTGGACATGTATCCTTGCTGCAGAGCGCCATGAACGCCTTGATCCCGGAATTGCTCGATACTTTTTGCCCTTCCGCCATTATTACCGTTCAGCCTAGCCGTGCGCCGGCCGAGTGAGCGAAAGCCATCAGTTACGATAGCTAACACGTGGACATCTTCGACTTCGATTTTTCCGACATCGCGCGATCGCTTTTTACGTGCATCGGCTTGGAAGCTCACGCCGTTGAAATCATCGAAGCTGCCGTGCACCGCGAAACTCTTTCCAAGGGCATGAACTGGCAAACCGGCGCTCGCGTACGTCACGGTTCGAGGTGAACTGTCGACCCTGATGACGGTGACATTGGTGCCTCCTCTCAAATTGGCCTCCTTTGCCATCCTCTTTGGAGGCGCCGAAAACCATCTGTCCAGATGCTCTACGATTTCGATTGGTTTAGGCAGCACGCGCGCGGGCGCAAAGTCATTGAAAATCCGAACCAGCGCAGTGATGGCGAATAGCTTAAGGCCGCCTGCATGAGCGTGATGCCCAGTCGCGTCCCCGACGATGAAAAAGATGCTTTTGCCAAGGCGCCGCACGAGGTAGAAATCTCCTTGAATTTTTCCTTTCCAAGTGCGGGGCGCTTGGCAGGCGTCGGCTAAGGGGTCAGTCTTGTCAAACCTTGCCGCGAAGATTTCATTTGCAACTGATGCATCATCGACAACGCGCTGGAGCGACACTCGATTGAGCTCGACCAACTGCTGCAGTTCGTCTTGGAGGACAGCAAGGCGTCGCTTCATTAGTTCTAGGCTCGACGTGCCGAGGCGACTGCCAGCGGGACGCAACGCTCTTTTCGAACCTGTCATGGCCTATCTTACCAGCTAATCGGGTGGACCGGAAAACAATTCAACGAATGGTTGCAGGATTTTCGGCCACTCGGTAGATTTATGTCAATAGTTGTCCCAAGTGGGCGTATCACATGGACGTTGACAGCTACATCGATTCGATAGCCTCGGCCCTGGCTCAGCGCGGCAGAGGCGGCGGCCGCGCAACAGCGATGATTGGCGCTGGATTTAGCCGCAACGCCGAGAAAAGAACCGAGAGTGCGCGCAATTTTCCTCTTTGGCGCGATATCGTTCGGCCTCTAATCGACGAGCTGCTCCCTCCGTGCCGGGATTGTGGAGGGGGAGAAAACTGCCCTGTGGATCACGACCATGCGCCCGAAGCTTGTAAGAGGCGCGCGCATCTTTTTGCCGATGCTGCGGGTGCATCAGGAATGATGGCCCTCGGCGACAAATTTGAATCGAAGAAAGGGTCGGCGCGCTTGCGTGCCGCATTGGAATCGGCAGTCCCAGATCGCGACTATGGTCCGGGCCGCGCTCACCAGTTGCTCGTACGCCTACCCTGGGCAGATATTTTGACGACTAACTGGGACTCGCTGCTCGAGCGCGCGGTTGATGCGTATGACCGCTCCTACGACACGGTGATCACCGTCAAGCAAATCGCATCTGCAGTAGCGCCACGAATCGTTAAGCTTCACGGCTGCGCACGATCGGGTACTGACCTGATATTCACAGAAGAAAGTTTTCGAACCTATCCTAAGGACTACGCGCCATTTGTCTCGCTTGTGCAACAGAGTCTGATGGAGAACGTGGTCGTACTATTCGGATTCTCGGGCGCGGACCCCAATTTTCGGGCGTGGCATGGATGGGTACGAGATCATTTGGGAAGCAATTTGCAGCCAATATATATGGTCTCGTTGCGCGCGACCGAGCCGATCGATGTAAATCTAATGGCGGGAAGACTAATAACACATATCAACCTTTCGGAAAGATGGCCACATCTCGAAGACCCGTTGAAGATTGAGGCCTTTCTAGAGGAGATCCAGAAGCGGCTGCGTGGACTGAACATCAACCTCGATTGGCCCTCCTACCACCGGGTCAAGAGTAGCGCTGCAGATCCCGCCAGCGCAAACGCCTGGCGACAACGTCGGCAATCGTATCCAGGATGGCTAGTGGCTCCGGCACAAAATCGCGAGGATCTCGTCTCCCATCTCGAGTATGCCATTCACCGCGCAAACGATCGTGATCCTCTGCTTGCAGGCGGGCTCGCCCCTCTGACGAGGCCTAACGGGCCGCGGAAGGGAACGAATAGCTCGGGCAGCTTCTTGACTGATCGAGAAGGTACGGCGCTCGTCATCGCGGACTCTTTGCGAATCGCGCTGGCCCGTCCCGGAGAGCCCCTATGGGTTCTCCTAACGACGATCCTAGCTGAAGCTTTGATCGACTTGTTCAGTATCGCGTTCGACGAATTTCCGACAAGCACCGAGAACGTCTCAAAATCTGCCACAGAGCGATTACACAGGATTGTTGAAGACGTTTTGATGCGTCCGCTTCGACTCAGGAATCGCGATTCTAGCGAGGCGACTTTGGCGGCAGCAATCATCAGCAATGCAGCCAATCGACGCCTCAAAGACGATAAGACAAGAATGCTGAAGGAAGTCGTATTCACGTTGCTACCTCTCTTTGAGGTCGTAGAACGCGAAGCACGGTTTCGAGGTAACCAATCGCTGGCCGAGAGTCTGCGCTACGTGCTTTATTTCGCTGGAGGAAACGACGCCGTTAGGGAAACTGCCGTACGAGGCGCGCTGGTAACCGCGTTGGAACGGCTTGATTTGCACCAAATTCGTGCCTTGCTGGGTCTGTGGCCTGATCAGCACCACGATGCGTCCAGCAATCTCCGGCATGCGGCAGTTCTGCGCGAAATAGGCAAGATTCGCGAAGCTTTCCAAGAGATTTCGAATACAGTTACCTTATTGCGTTCTCTCGGAAACGAGAGGCGCCGGGGCGTGGCTGAATCGTCAAGGGAAGCCTGGGCCTTCTACCTCTATGCTGATCTCATCGAGCGCAACACCGAGGAATTAAGTTCGATCTTGGCAGCGGGTTCAACGAATTTGGCTCCGACCGACGTCCATGAGGAATTGCACGAGCGCCTAGATGAACTGGAAACCTATCGTTGCGACCCTCGCCGCGAGATCGATCGACTTGCCCGTGAACTAGACGCTGAAACCGAACGCAACCGACTTGTGCGGAGAGTCCTGAGGTTGGAGCCGAAAGCCAATCTCGCCGAGGGCGACGCAACTAAGCGCAATCGTCAAGAGGAAAACGTTCGAGTCGGTCCAGCTGACGCGTTCATGATCCTGTCCGAAACCGTTGGGATCAACATACAGCAATTTTGTCGCGGTTCCTCGCTCGCCATTATGGCGAGCCGTTTGGTTGCGGCGACGAATCGGCGAATGGCGATCAATCTATTGCTTCGAGCTGGAACCCCAGATGACCTTCCATTTGCTCAAACTGGCTGCACTGGGATGGGGCCACGCGACGATTGGCAAGTTACCGAAGTGATTTTCGATAGGACAAAAAGCAGCGAAGATTTCCTAATGCTATGCGGTCTGCTCGACAAGCTAACGGCGCCGCACCAGTCTGATCTATCAACTGACTTTATCGAATCATCCTATCTCGATCGCAAATTCATCCTACTTCAACATCTCATCGCCGGAATAATTTCGCGAGAAGAGGGCGTTGCTGCAAAGCAACTGGCCGACCGCGGTTTCACACTCGCTTGTAAGATTGCATACTCGCCTTTGGTGGCGGCGACGCAGGCCGGATGGTCCAATAGCCTTGCCCTTTTTGAAGCAGCTTTGAAACGGTTTCCGTTCCGAGATCACGCTCATCAAATCGTGACTAAGTTGCTTGACCTGCCAATCCCTACTGAATCAAACAACGACGAAGTTATCGAACGGTGGCCGGACCCGGTTCGTCTACTGGTGGCAGTCTGGTATCCACGCGGAAAGCAAACCGCCGAGGGCGACGAACTCCCATGGGACATGTCTGACCTCGGCAAAGCAATCACGAAGGCGGCTGCAGAAGAGCTTTTCGAGCATCCGATACTGGTCTCTGTGCTCTCGGACCACGAACGCAGGTGGAGAGCCATGATTGAGGTCAGCAGCCGTGCGCGACGACTGATCGTGGAGCGGCGTCTCAAGCTGATACACGAGATCCTTCAAGGCAACCGCAATTTAGATAAGCTTTCCGCTGCAAGGCGTCCGGCTCCCAGCAAGAAAGCCAGAAGACAAGGGGTCGGCAGAAGCGCAAAAGGGTTACGCTAACTGTGCACCGATACGAGTGCGACCGTATCGCCGTCCGAGCAACGTAACTCTCCAAGCCCGTGAGGAGGGCCCTGCGCGTGCTGATATCACTCGAAACGTTTCGGACACTCTTTTCACTTGATCTCGCTGCTCAGTGAGGACCTGAAGCGGCGTCCTCTGCCAAAGCGTTTGAAAAGCCGGCGATTGGGCGTAAATTGATGCTACTTCTGCGCGTGGTATGGCGAGCGACAGGGATTTCGAACTGCATAGGATCTACGAATTTCCGGTGGCGATTCCATAAAGTAAAAGGCCGCTGCAGAGAAGCGGCCTCTTTCTTTGTCAACTAAAATCAACGTTTTAGTTGGTTGCGGGGGCAAGATTTGAACTTGCGACCTTCAGGTTATGAGTTTTTTAAAACCCGTTTTCGCCATCCTACGACCCCACCTCATTCTCCACGCCACTCTACGACAAATCGTTGAGCTGGCTTGATTTATTTTCAGCACCGCTCCTACCTTACTTGCGAAGCGCTACGACACGACTTTCGTCGCGCCGCTTCCACGACGCTTCCACGAAACAATAGCCCGGCACAAAACCTGAGGGTCGGAACATTACGCGAACGGGTGAGGTATGACGAAGATCAAGATCACGAAGAGGTCGGTCGATGCTCTCAAGGTCACATCCAGCGACTACATCGCCTTCGATACCGACCTTCCTGGTTTCGGGGTGCGCGTCATGCCGAGTGGGAAGCGGTTCTTCCTGGTGCAATACCGGCGTCATGGCCGGACGCGCCGGGTGATGATCGGACAATTTGGGGTCGTGACGGCGGAATTGGCGCGACGCGAAGCAACCATCAAGCTCGGCAGTGTACGAGGCGCCAATGGCGATCCAGCGGCCTTGCGCGACGCTGAACGGCAATCGACCACGATGAAGGAACTCGGAGAGCGCTTCCTCACGCAATATGTCCCCACTCGCTGCAAGCCGTCGACGCAGGCAGAATATCGGCGCTCGGTCGAGCTATTCCTCGACCCGTTTTTCGCCAAACAGCACGTTCGCTCTGTGACGACGGCAGACGTCGCAGAATTGCACGGCTCGCTGTCTCATATCCCCTACCAGGCGAACCGAACTCTCGGCGTTCTGTCGAAAATGATGAACCTTGCTGAGACCTGGGGGATACGGGACAAGCACAGCAACCCCTGCGAAGATGTCGAGCGCTATCCAGAACGCAAGCGCGAGAGGTTCCTGTCTCCGAAGGAACTACAACGCCTTGGACGAGCCTTGACGGCTGCCGAGGTAAATCAGACGGAAACCAAATATGCTGTTGCCGCTTTCCGCATCTTACTCCTGACGGGGTGCCGCTTGTCGGAAATCCAGACCCTTGAATGGCGCTACGTGGACCTAGAACAGAAAGAACTGCGATTGCCGGATAGCAAGACTGGAGCGAAGACCGTCCACCTTGGTGAGGCGGCAGTGGCGTTGTTAGAGGCGTTGCCTCACGTAAAGGGCAATCCGTACGTGATCGTGGGAAAGAAGGAGAAAGCTCACTTAACCGACCTTCAGCATCCGTGGCGTCGCATCCGGAAAGCTGCGGGACTGAGCGACGTACGCATTCACGATCTCCGTCATACATTCGCATCCGGCGGATTGCTCGTCGGCGAAGGGCTGGCGATGATCGGCAAGCTGCTTGGACACACGCAGGTTCAAACCACGGCCCGGTACGCCCATCTTGCGTCTGATCCGGTCAAGCAAGCAGCGACAAAGATTTCAGATCGCCTCGCCTTGGCCCTGTTCGGTACCGTCGAAGACCCGAGCGCCAAGAAACCGCAGCACTCGTGCCCGTTGATTGATGACACGAGCGACGAGTCGGAAGCAGCTTGATTCACCAGCCACCTCGTCCTTTGGAAGACGCCAGCTCACTGCTCTCCCAAAAAGGATCGAAACCAACTAGTCCCCGGAGCTTTTAGGAGATTGGCTAAGCCAGATTCGCGCCAGCGCGCCACACGTTCGATATTGCGGCGCCCGTCTAGCCCACAACGGAATGCTCGGCGCCCCTAAGTCCGCTTTACTCTGGGTTGAGCCGGCAGTCAAAAGGCGACATCGGCCTGCGACCAAGCTAGGTCCGCTTTACCTCTGAGAGCGGACCTCAGCGGGCTGCCCCGAGATGTCTGTTAAGGGCCACAAGCGGTCATTTGTCGCCTTCCGCCCAGTTGCGTGGTTGATGTAGCCTAACCTTCGAGCCGCCCCAGCGGGACGTGCCGAAGTCCTCCTTTTGGCGGCAGGCTGATGCCGTCGGCGGGCATCCCACTCAGACCATCATTTGTGCGGTCTATCCACGCTCGCCTCGCGCACCTGCGCGAATTTTTACGCGCGTGCAATAAAGGCGATGAGGGAGGAGGAAGCCAATGAACCTTCCCCGCCGCACATTCTTGCATCTGGCTGCGGGCGCTGCCGCGCTCCCGGCCACCTCGCGCTTCGCTTGGGCACAAGCCTATCCGACGCGGCCGGTGCGCATCATCGTCCCTTTTCCTGCCGGCCAGGCAACCGACACCATCGCGCGGATCATGGGGCAATCGCTGTTGGAGCGACTCGGGAAGCCATTCATCATTGAGAACCGAACGGGCGCCGGCGGCAATATTGCCACCGAAAGCGTCGTGCGGGCAACGCCTGACGGCTATACGCTCCTGCTTGTCGTGCTGTCGAACGCGATGAACGCGACGCTCTACAAGAATCTCAATTTCAATTTCATCCGCGACATTGCGCCGGTCGCGAGCATTGGCAGCTCCCCTTATGTCATGGTGATCAATCCATCCGTTCCAGCCAAGACGGTCCCAGAGTTCATCGCATACGCTAAGGCTAATCCGAGCAAGATCAACATGGCATCGTCCGGCAGCGGGTCCCCGTCCCATGTCTTCGGCGAACGGTTCCAGATGATGACCGGTATCAACCTGGTCCACGTTCCGTATCGCGGCACTTACGTTCCCGATCTGCTCAGCGGACAGGTGCAGGTCGTTTTCGGCAGCATACCCACAAGCATCCAGTACATCAGGGGCGGCAAGCTGCGCGCGCTGGCGGTGACAACTGCGACCCGTTCAGATGTGCTGCCGGATATTCCGACCCTGGCCGAATTCGTGCCGGGCTACGAGGCGAACCAATGGTATGGAGTCGGTGCGCCGAAAGACACGCCCGCTGAGGTGATCGACAAGCTCAACAACGAGATCAACGCCGTTGCGGCTGATCCTCTCATAAAGGCGCGGCTTGCCGACTTAGGTGTTGACCCGATGTCAATGACATCGGCCGAGTTCGGAAAACTCGTTGCCGACGAAACCGAGAAGTGGGGCAACATCATCCGGGCCCTCAACATCAAGGCGGAGTGAGGCCGATCCGTTGTCGATATTCGATAAAGCCCGCGAATGCAGCCAGGAGGTGACATCACTCATCGTCGGCGCGGCGGAACAGCGACCGCGGCAGCACCACTCTGGAACCTTTTATGAGAGCTCTCGGTTTGTTGGTGGGGCCGATGAAGGAGATCATCGCCATGAGGATCAAATATCTCGCTGCGCTTGTGATAGCTACCCTTTCCGCTGGTATCGGGCTGGCAGTCAATCCTTTCGGCTCGTTGCCTTCCAAAGACCAGTCCGCGCGCGCCACCATACAGGTGGCGGACCGATTAGCTGAGTCAGTGGATCCATTCTTGCTTCGGTCCGGTGGCTAACGACCGGCGCAAACTCAAAACGCAATGGCGGATGCGCGTTGTTCGAGCGCGAACCGGAGCTTTATCCATCCAATCCCTTACTGCGTCTCCATCGCTTCCGGTCTCCGCTTCACGGCCGACGAATGAACGAGTTCCAGATTCATCGCTACGGGCCAATACCGGACTACGCCGCCCGTTGCAGCCGCTCATCGATTTCATCGCGCAACAGCCCGAAGTCGATCGGTTTGGTCAACAACCCGGCGGCCCCAAGTTCGGCCGCTTTCCTTTTGGTCGCTTCATCGCCGTAAGCGGTAATCATGATGATCGGAACGTTCGGACGCTCGGCCTTGACCTTCGGGAGCATTTCAAGACCGCTCATCCCAGGCATGTTGATGTCTGAAAGAATCAGAATCAGCGCTGGATCTGGGATCGCCTTCACCTGCTCCAGCGCAGCAGGCGCCGACAGCGCAAATTCCATGACGAAACGTCCCGAGCGCAGGTCGCGCCGGAAATGCTGGCGAAACATGCTTTCGACGTCGGGTTCATCATCGACGACAACGATGTAGGTGCTCAATCGCTGCTCCTGGCGTTAACAGGCGGGCTATTTCGGGGTAACGTGACAATGAACTCAGTGAACTCGCCAGGATTGGTCTCAACGTCGATCCTGCCGCCATGCTGCTTCACGACGATGTCATGACTTAGCGACAAGCCGAGGCCAGTGCCTTCACCGGGCGGTTTTGTCGTGAAGAACGGATTGAACATTTTTTCCTTCACGTCGGGAGCAATGCCATTGCCATTGTCGCGGATTCGGATTTCGACACGGTCGCCAAGGTTTCTGGTAGCTGCCACGAGCGCAGGCTCGTAGCCATTCGTCCCATTCTCCACCTTGCGCTTCGTTGTGGCATAGAAGCCGTTGGAGATCAGGTTGAGCAACACTCGGGTGATTTCCTGAGGCACCACCTCGGCTTCGCCAGCAGCGGGGTCGAGGACCTGGTCGAGCCGGATCTGAAAGTCCCCTTTCTCGGCCCGCGCGCCGTGATAGGCGAGGTTGAGGCTCTCGCCCACCAGCGCATTGACGTCGACCGCGCGGCGGTCGCCCGAACCCTCGCGCGAATGCAGCAGCATGTTCTTGACGATGGAGTCGGCCCGCTTGCCGTGCTGCACCACCTTGCCGAGATTGTCCTTCAAAAGCGACGTCAGTTCATCGGCTTCCTTGCGGAGTGTATCGGCGAGCGAGGCCTGCTTCAGCACTTCATTGAGTTCGTCGGCGAGCTCGACGGAAAGCGCAGAGAAATTGTTGACGAAATTGAGCGGGTTCTTAATTTCGTGCGCGATACCGGCGGTGAGTTGCCCCAGCGCGGCCATCTTCTGGGCATGGACCAGACTGGTCTGCGCCATCTGTAAGTCGCGCAAAGCCGTCTCGGCGGCGTCGCGCGCCGCACGAATTGCTTCTTCGGCCTGCTTCCTCTTGGTGATGTCGGCGTAGATCAGAACGAAGCCGCCGCCGGTGACGGGGTTCCTACGCACTTCGATTACCCGTCCGTCTGGGCGCGTGCGTTCAAAGCGCAGTTCCTGCCAGGGGTCTTCGTTGGCGCGGTTCAATTGAGCTTCGAGATCGGCAGAGTACTCGCCGCGGTCGGCAAGATAGCGGAAGAACTCTGCATAGCTTGGCCTCCCTGCAAGGAAGGTGTCGGGCAGCTCGAGCATCTCCTGGAAATTTCGGTTCCATGCAGTAAGGCGCGCCGCGGCGTCGAACATGACAACCCCATCGCCCATGTTGTCGAAGGTGACGCGCAGTTCGGCCTGGCGCTCGCGTAATTCCTCGAAAAGTCTCGCGTTCTCGATCGCGATCACCGCCTGATCGGCGAAGGTGCTGGCGAGTTCGATCTCTTTATCCGTAAATGGATCGACGCGGCTTCGACCAATAACAAATACGCCAATCAGCGTGTCCTCGCGCAGCAAGGGCAGTCCAAGTAACGTGCGGAAGCCAGCCGCCCTCTGTCCTTCCGTGTAGGTATAATCTGGATCCGCAAGCACGTCGGGAATGTGGATCGGTCGGCGCTCTAAAGCCACTCGGCCGGACGTCGTTCCGCGATCAGGCTCAAACGGGTGAGACGCGACGTAGGCCCGTCCTTCCTCCGACAGGCCATGCTCGGCAATCAGGTAATGCAAACCATCTGCGTGACGGCGAAACATATAAGCCTGGTCGGCACGGCAGAGGTGCGTAACAGTCGCCAACAACGTATCGAGCACTGTCTCTAGGTCGACCGAGTAGCGGCTGATGACCTTGAGCACATCGGCAGTCGCCGTCTGCTGCTGCAAGGATTGCCGCAATTCGTCAAGTAACCGCACATTCTCGATCGCGATCACGGCTTGGTCCGCAAAGGTGGAGACAAGTTCGATTTGCTTCTCTGTGAAGGGTCTCACGTCGGATCGCGTAAGGAAGAAGACGCCAAGCGTCTCGCCATCTCTTGATAAGGGAACACCGAGGCAACTACGCCAGTTGCCGCGCGACTGATAGTCGAGCGCAGTGTATTCCGCATCGGCCAGAACATCTGGTACATGAATGGTCCTGCCTTCGAGGACGGCGCGACCAATGATCGTTCCTCTTCCGGAAGTCAGCGGATACTGTTTGAGGTATTCCTCCAGCTCGCTCGAAAACCCATAATTTACGGATAGTCTGTAAAGGTCGCCGTCGCGCTGGAAGATGTTTGCTTTTTCTGCATCGCACAGTCTTGCCGCCGATTCGACAAGCGTCTCAAGCACCTTCCGCAAATCGAAGGTCGAGCGGCTAATCACCTTCAACACATCGGCGGTGGCAGTCTGCTGTTGCAGCGATTCGGTGAGATCGGATGTACGCTCGCGCAATTCCTCGAGCAGCCGAGCGTTTTCGATCGCGATCACCGCTTGTTTAGCGAAATTGCTGACTAATTCGATTTGCTTGTCAGCGAACGGACTGACGCGCTGCCGATATATCGCGATCGCTCCAATAAGGTCGTCATCCCGGAACATTGGTACCACCAGGATGGTCCGGATGCCTGCCTCGGCTGCCGCTCTGGGCAGGGGATCGCCCTCAAGAAATGTGCGGCTCTCAAGCAGATCAGGAACATGCACCGCCCTCCGGCTTTGGGCGATTAGAGAAAGCGGCGAGCTGGGGCCCGGTTCGATCACGGTCCCATTCAGCCATTGCGAGGCATAGGCCTCAGGCAGTTCGCCATGGACGGCGGCGCTACGGAACCCTCCATCTTCGCTCAGCCACATCACTGCATAGCGAGCCTCGCAGAGTGCCGTGGCATTCGCCAGCATGGCTTGGAAGACCGGCTTTACGTTGCCGATTGAAGATGAAATGACCTGAAGCACCTCGGAAGTCGCGGTCTGCTGTTGCAGTGATTCCTGCAGGTCACCGGTGCGGGCCTGCAGCTCGTCGAACAGCCGGACGTTCTCGATCGCGATCACCGCCTGATCGGCAAACGTGGTGACCAGCTCGATCTGCTTCGCCGTGAATGGCTCCGGCTTGGTCTTAGCAACGAAGATTACACCGACGACATTACCGTCGCGCAACAACGGAGCGCCCAGCGCGGCGCGATAGCCGCCGATCTGCTGCGCGTCGCTCCTTGTATAGTATGGGTCGGCCAGCACGTCCGTAACATGCACGACGCGCGCGTCCAGCGCGCTTCGGCCGACGATGCTGCCCCTATCGATGCGCGCCTCCCGGGACAGGAAGAGATCCCGAAGGCGTTCATGTATTTCGGTGCCGTGGCCGAAACTTGATTTGAACCGCAGGAAATCGCCATCGCGCTGGAACAGCCAGGCATGGTCTGCCTCACACAGGCGCGTCGCAGATTCGACGAGGGTGTCGAGCACGGTCTGCAGGTCGAAAGTCGACCGGCTGATCACCTTCAGCACGTCGGCAGTGGCGGTCTGTTGTTGCAGCGATTCCCGCAGGTCCTCGGTGCGCGTCTGCAGATCCTCGAACAACCGAACGTTCTCGATTGCGATAACGGCCTGATCGGCAAACGCCTTCAGCAAGTTGACATGGCGTTCAGTAAAGGCGGCCGTGTGCTCGCCCGCGACAGTTATGGCTCCTAAAGCCTTTCCGTCTCGGATTGTGGGCACTGCGAGATGGCTGCGATAGCCGGCGGCTCTCGAGATGGACTGGTAAATGTATTCTGGATCCTTCAACACGTCCGGTAGATTGATAACGGTTCCGGTCAAGATCGCACGATCTGTCGGGCCACCCCGGCTCAGAGGTCGGGGGAAGATTTTGCGAATAGCATCGACGCCTTCGGGATCGGACAGATTATGGATTGCCGCAAGATGTAATTGCGCGCCATCGAACCGCGTCACCACGCTCCACTTGGCTCCGCAGAGACGAAGCGCGCTTGCGGCGATAGCTTCGAAGACCGGCTGAACATCGGTCGGTGAACGCGAAATAATGCCCAGCACTTCGCTAGTTGCGGTCTGATACTCGAGCGATTGGCGTAGGTCGTCGGTGCGAGCCTTGACTTCATCGAACAGTCGCGCGTTCTCGATCGCGATCATCGCTTGATTTGCAAAGGTCGTGACGAGATCGATCTGCCGCTCGGTGAACGGCTTCACACGGGCTCGCATGAGAACGATCACGCCGAGCGGTGTGCTACCACCCTGCTGTAGCGGTACACCCAAGCTGGTGCGATATCGGCCCGCTTTCTGATAATCTCGCACCTCGTATTCGGGATCAGCGAGACAATCGGGCAGATGAACCGTCCTGCGTTCAATCACGGTGCGCCCAACAAGAGAGCCTCGACCAGGCATAAGCGGATGGCTGACTGCATATTTGACGAAGTCCGCCGCCGTATTGTTGCTGGCGGCCACCTGGTATTTCCCGTCCTGTAATTTGTAGATCAACGCATATTCCGCCTTGCACAGGCGGCTTGCCGTGCGAGCGATCATGTCTAGGATCGGTTGGAGCTCGAATGTCGAACTGTTGATGGCAGCCAAGATCTCGCCGGTGGCCTTCTGCCGTTCCAGCCCCTCGCTAAGCTCGCGCTTCAGCCTTGCATTTTCTTGGCCAGCGTCCGCGTCCGCCTTCGCCGTCGCGTTCCTGCGGCGTAAGGCGGGAGCCTTGCTTTTCTTGGTTGCCTTGCGCGCGGTTTGTAGGCGCCTCGCCATTCCTGCGTTTCTGATTTGGTTAAATATTCGAAAAGTATCCGAGATTGAACTTAGCCAATCGGATTGGGCACGTACAGCCGGGCGAAGCGGCCTCCGACCGGCGATTAGACAGCGTTTTCCGGCAAATTCTCAAAAAGACCGCTCGGAAGGCCTTCCTTCTGTAGACCCCACACTAAGGCCTAACCTCCGCGTCCGCTCGACCTCCGAAAGCGGACTTGGAGATCGCCGCGTTCAATGTCTGCTAGGGGCCAATTCCGGACTCATGCATCGCAGCAAACAGCGTCTCTATTCGATCACCTCGTCGGCGCGAGCGAGCAACGACGGTGGTACGGTCAGGCCGAGCGCTTTGGCAGTCTTCATGTTGATCACCAACTCGAATTTGGTCGGCCGATCAACGGGCAGATCGGCAGGCTTGGTGCCTTTGAGAATTTTATCGACGTAGTCGCCTGCACGGCGGAGCAGATCGGTTATATCGAAGCCGTATGAAACCAAACCGCCATTGGCGGTGAACAGTCGAAAGAGGTAGACCGCGGGCAGACGATGCTTCGCCGCCAGCGCGGTAACCCGTGTGACGTTGTTAACAAACAAAATATCGGCAACAGGGATGATCGCATCGGCGTGCTGGGCCGCGGCGGAGGCAAAGGCAATGTCGAGTTCCTCCACCGTGGTCGCCTCCAGTATCAGGAAAGTCATCCCCAGCTGCCGCGCAGTTTCGGGCAACTCCTCGGCTACGATCAACCTGTGACTTGCATTGATCGGGTTGACCAAGACCACAATTTTTGAGGCGGCAGGAACCATCTCCCGCAGGATTTGTATCAATTTGCCGATGAATTTTCCCGGTACGACGGTCGTCAGACCCGTTATGTTGCCGCCGGGATGCGACAGGCTTTGAACTAGGCCAAGCCGCACGGGGTCGCCCACAGCCGCGAAAACAATCGGAATGCTGGCAGTTGCCGATTTCAGGGCTAGGGCTTCCGTCGGGCTCGGGCCAACGAGCACATCGGGCTTGAGCGCGACAAGCTCGTTCGCTAGAGGCGCTAGGCGCTCGGCGTGCCCCTCGGCCGACCGGTAATCAACGATGAGGTTCTTCCCTTCGATCCAGCCATGATCGCGCATGCTCTCCTGCCACACCTTGAAGTTTGGCAAGTACAGGGGAGCACTATCAAGATAACCAATCCGGCGAGGCGGCCCCTGTGCCCACGAACGCCGTGGCGAAACAAGGAGTGCCGCAGTGCCCGCTATGAACTCCCGCCGCTTCATTCGATCCTCATCGCGGCTTGAGGATGACGGGAGCAGAGTATCAGGTCTCGAGGGTCCGGCGGTGGCTAATGCTGTGCCGCAAGCGCGGCGCGATGGCGCATGTCCGGTTTGGGTCAATAGGCGACCTTCCGGGCCTCGCCGCAGCACGTCCGCTTTGCCCTCGAAAGCCGACCTCATGGGGATCAAGTCGAATGTCCGCTGAGGGCCATGAACGGACTCGTGCGCTGCAACAAAATTCGCAGAAATTTATCGGCGTAAGACCTGACCTAGGATGTAGAGCGACTGGATGCAGGTAGTTCGAAATTGGCTGTCAGGTGTGCAGCTCATCGAGCAGCGTCTTGGCCTCCTTCAGATCAAACGTGTCGAAGCCTTCGGTGAACCAGCCGTAAATCAGAGCAAGCAGTTCATGAGCTTGCTGCCGCCTCCCCTGGTCGCGCCGGAGGCGGGCGAGACTCATTGCAGCGCGGAGTTCCCAGGATTTGGCCTCTTGCTGACGCGCCACAGCGAGAGCGCGCTCGAAATAATTTTCCGCTTTCTGCGCATCAGCGTCTGGCTGCCTGAGTGCAATTTCGCCGGCCGTGCGATAGACCTCAGCCTCGAACCATCTTTCCTTCGATGTTTCCATCACCGTCATTGCATCTCCGGCGCAACGCCAAGCGTCGTCGAATTGACCAAGTTCTGCATGAGCTATTGCCAAATAGGATAATCGCGTCGGCGCAAACAACGTGGCACCGGTCGATTGGAATGCGTTGATGCCGGAATTAAGCATGTGGACTGCCTCGGAGGCTCTGCCGGTCAGGCAAAAAGCCAACCCTTGCATCCACGTTCCGACAGCCTTCCAATACAGTGCGCCTTTTTCATCCGCCAACGCCGCAAGTTCGTTGGCTGTTGCATTTGCGCTTGTGTAGTTTCCGACGAAAATGCTGGTGAGACCTGTGAGTGTCAGCGCATTCATCAACGTTGCGGCTTGGCCGATCTCGCGCGCATCCCTGAGTGCGTGGACCGCATCAGCAAGCGCGGCGTCGGGATAGCCAAGGAACCAAAGTGCCCATGAGTGGTAGGACAAAGCCTGGACTCTGGCGTCCTGACCAAATCGCGCCGCTAACGGACGATGTTCGGCCGGATCGTAAAGCGCAATCGTGTGTTCGAGGTGCATCCGGCCTTTCGCAATTTCACTCAATAGCAGCAGACCTATCCCGGCGCTCCGATGTGCCATCAGCAAGGGAGCCGTCGCTCCTTGCTTCTGAGCGAGTGACAGGAACTGCGCGATAAGCTCACGAATAAGGTCACCATTGAATGCCACAATGCTCGCGGATGCGAGACCATAAAGAACTGAAAACGACAGCAGTGGGTCTTCAGGTGTCTCTCCGAGCGCTTCGGCCTGTTCGATCAGTAAGCGTGCCTGTTCTGCTGCCGCCCGTGTTTCCGGCGCGGCGTATCCCTTGACGTTGATGAGAGGCGTTATGAGCGCGACTTGAAGCTTGATCTTTTTAAGGCGGAGTGCGGGCGTGGCAGGCAAAATCTCGATCTGGGCAAGCGCGCGCGTGAGCTGCGCAATTGCTTCAACAAGCGCCGAGCGTTCAAGTGATCGCTGTCCGGCTTTATCCCACCATTCGATAGCCGCATCGGCAAGGCCTGCTTGTGTGAAATGATGCGCTACCAGCTCCGGCGCGGCCGAAGCGGTGGCGGCAAAATTGTCGCGTAACGCTTCGCCGACGTGGCGGTGCAAAACCTGGCGTCGACTCTTGAGCAAATTCTCATAAGCCGCATCCTGGATGAGCACATGCTTGAAGCGATATTCAGATTCCGGCGGTAGGCCCTGCACAAGCAGAATGTCTGCCTCTGCGAGCCGTTCCAGCGCTGTCTGAAGCCGTACGTCTTCCGTCCCGGCCGCGGCGCGAAGGAGCCGATAGGAAAAGTCGCGCCCGATCACGGCGCCGATCTGCGCCACCTCGCGCGCTGGGCCAAGCCGGTCGAGCCGAGCCATCAGCGATTGCTGCAGAGTCGGCGGGATCGCATGGATACCGGCATGCTCGCCGCGCTCTAATACAAGCCGTGTCATTTCCTCAATAAACAGCGGCACGCCACCGGTACGCTCGGTCACGCCTTCGACGACTTGCTTTGACAGCGCGTGGCGAGCGGCAAGCTCGCCGACCATCTGGCGCACCTGCGAACGATCAAGCGGAACCAGCGAGATTGTGCTGTGATGCGAGCGCACGCCCCAGGGAGGCCGGAACTCAGGCCGCGCGGAGATAAGAACCAACAAGGGTACCAGCGCACCGCGTTCGGCGATGCCGCGCAAGACATCGAGCGTGGTCGGATCGGCCCAATGCACATCCTCAAGCGCCAGCACCGCCGGCTGAGTTCGCGCGCCGGCCATGACCCAATTGGTGAGCGCCGTCAGCTGTCGGCGTCGCAACTCTTCCGGCGCCAAGGTTGACGCACGCTCCTGTGGCAGCGAAATATCCAACAGTGGCGCGAGTAAGGGGGCATTCTCCGCAGGGTCGAGCTTGACCAATTCCAGCGTATTCTCCAGGTCCGCGAGACGCTGCTCAGCGGGTATGTCGGCACCGCCGAAGCGCTGGCGGCCCCAATCGGCGATCGGGTGCAGCGACGTGTTTTGCAGAAGCTGCGAGCAACTCCATTCTACCCAAGTGTGCGGCTCCCCGCGCAGCCGGGGATGGAATTCCTCGATCAGGCGGGATTTCCCCAATCCCGGCTCGCCCACGATCATCACCAATTGACCATCGCCCTGCCGTGCCCTGTCCCAGCGCCGCATCAACATCGTGATCTCTTCCTCGCGACCCACCAGCGGCGTGAGATGGCGCTGTCCCGCGCGGCGCCCGCCACCGCTCGCCCGTACAAGCCCGTACAGTGTCACCGGCTCTGGCACGCCCTTAAGTTCATGGCTGCCGCGTTCCTCAACGACGAACAGGCCGGCGACCTGGTGCTGGACCCGCGCCGTCATCACGACCGTACCTGGATCCGCCAGCACCTGCACCCGCGCGGCAATGTTAGGCGCGTCACCGTAAATCTCGCCTGCCGCATCGACGACGACCGGTCCGTTTTCAATCCCGATGCGCGCGTTGAGCGCGGGCTTGCCTGCACCAGCGTTCCTGCGGTTCACCTCGGCGAGCGCCCGTTGGATCGAGAGCGCCGCCCGCGCCGCACGTTCGGCGTCGTTCTCGTGCGCCGCCGGATAACCGAACAACACCATTAGCCCGTCGCCCAGTTTCTTGGCGACATGGCCGCCCATCTCGGTCACGGCGGCGCAGGCAGCATCGAGGTAAGCGCTGACGAGGTCGCGCCACTCCTCGGCATCGAGCTGCGCGGCAATGCTGGTCGAGCCGACGAGATCACAGAACATCACCGTGACATAACGGCGCTCGCCGCTGGCCTCAGCCGCGGCGGAGGCCGGTGGTGGTGTTGCGGTCGGGATTGGCTCTGGCGCGACGGGCGTGCGACGCGGCGCGGCAGTTGCCTTGGGGGGCGCGGCCGGTGCGTTCTTCTCGATACCGTCGACGTCGGCAATCGCGCGCAACATTTTTCGGCGATCACCGAGAACGACACCGAGATCTTTGAGGTCCTGATCAGTCAGTTCGCGAAGGACCGAGAAATCAACGCGGTTTTCGGCAAAACGCTGGGCGTATTCGGACATGCCGAGCTTTTCGAGCCAGTCGGCAATCTGCTGCATGCGGCCCCCTACAAACCAAGGCTATCCGCTCCTGACCGACAGGACAAAAGTCTACCACGCGCGCCGACCTTTTGCAGCGCCCGCAGGGGCCGGCATGTCGGCTCAGGGTCATTTTCGGACCTCCGCGCGGTCCAGACCGATGTCCGCTTTTGCCGCGACAGCAGACATTAGCGGCGGGGACCGTCGAAGGAAGGATGGCTACCCTTTAAGCGCGAGCACCATAAACCTTCGTATCGGTGCGTGACCCTTGCGCACAATTGAGCCGCTGATCGCGATCATCTTAGATAGGGGCATGCGGTAGCGACCCTCAGCTCCCCCTGGGACCCGCTATCGCCGCCCTCCTTGGGCGTTTCCTCCCTAGACTTGGGCCGCTTGTGGCAATGCAGGCGGCCTTTTTTTGTGAGCACCCTTGGGAGTAAACCGACGTCTGGTCGACCTACACCCATGCACTAGCCCGAGCGTACCTCAGTACGGTCACTTCATACCCGCGCACAATGGCGTCAACCAAGTGCTCGGTGCTACCTGATGAATGCAGAGTGAAAAGCAACGGAACCGGCCCGCGAGCAGGCAGTTGCAGGACAGGGTCGGCGGCGTAGCGCCCGCCGGCCTTTCCCCTTAATCGTGCCGCGCGTTGCCGCACAGCAATTGGTGTCTACTGCCACAGTTGGCTGCGGAGAGTACGCCATGAAAAACATCGCCGATCTCCTAATGCGGTTTTGGCAAGGGAGCCAGCCCGCGTCCAATACTCTGGCCGACAATCGGGATCGATCCAGCATGGCCGATTTTGTCCGCATCCTTCAGGCCTACGATCAAGACCAGTATGGCAGGAGTTAGGGGCGACCGCGTCCCAATCGGTTTCTCGGGTCCTTTGGAGAGCGTGAGGAAATGTGGGTACGCGCGACCCCGATACGCCGCCGTATCTGCCAATCACGATTTCGCTCTAAATTTTGATACCATCTCGCACACAAAGCGCTGCGCGATGTGGCGCTAAGCTGAAGTGAAATTGCAAATGCGTGATGTCCGGGTCAGCCCCGAGAGCGGACATTGTCTGCTAGCCCCGTGATGTCCGGAAAGGGCCACTTCCGGACTCATGCACCGCAGCAGAAAGCGTTATTCGACCACCTCGTCGGCGCGGACGAGCAACGACACGGGAATCACCAGGCCGATGACCTTGGCAGCCTTATTATTAATGACGAGTTCGAATTTCGTCGGCCGATAGTAGGGAATATCACCCGGCTTCTCGCCCTTGAGGACCTTGTCAATGGTACGAGCGACTTGGTGAAAAAGCTCCACAAAATCGACGCCATAGGCCATGAGCCCGTCGCCGTCTTCTACATACGAACGAAATGGGTAAATGGCCGGTAACCGGTATTTCTTAGCCAGATCGCCGATCAGTTGTGCCTTCGTAATGAGTTCCGGACTGGAGTCGACGAAGAACGCGTCGGCACCTTCCTGCGACATAAAGGCGAACACACGGCGATACTCTGCCTCGTCGCTCGCATCCTCGAGAAAGGAGCGGACGGCGACCGCGATGCCTGCTTTCTCGGCCGCCGCCTGCATTGAGGCCGCGTCAAGGCTTTGTCGCAGACCCAGAATTGCGAGCTTCGATATTGTTGGGACGACTTCCCGGAAAAGCTCAAGCCGTTTGCCCCAAATCTCCAATCCGGCATCGACGCTGACGCCCGTGTGGTTCGCGCCCGGCCGTGACAGGCTCGCCACAAGGCCCTGATTGACCGGATCGCTGGTCATCGCAACAATCGGAATGGTGGACGTTGCCTCTTGGAGAGGGACCACCATCCGCTTCGTAAACGCTAAGATAAGATTGGGATTGCTAGTTGCGACATCGCGGGCGAGCTTAGCGTAGGTGTCGGCACGACCCTCGCCGGAATAACGCTCGATTACCAGGTTCTTTCCCTCTACGTAGCCGAGCCGGCGGATTTCCAGGAAAAGCTCGCGCCAGAACCGATTGCTGCTACTTTCGGTCAGCTCGGAGACCGGCCACAATGGATGCACTATCGCGATCCGGTACACCTTCGTCGATTGCTGCGCTCGTGCGCTAAGCGGCAGCATGACTCCTGCACCAATGGACGCAATGAACTCGCGCCGCCGCATGCAATCGTCCCTCCAAGGACCACGCTCAAGCCAGATCGAGCCTACAGCTTCCAAATTGGCGGAGCGCGGCGCGATTAGCCGCATGCAGGAGTGGCTTGATCGTTGAATTTCCGGTTTGGGTCACTAGCTGCCATCCCGACCTGCCTCCTCCACGTCAGCTCTACCTCCGAAAGCGGACGCCGGTAGTCCAGCGGCCAAAGTCGGCTTCGGGCCGATTTTGTTGCAAAAGTCGATTGAGAGACGCCTCGAAGCGTGATTCCGTTTTGTTGACGCGAATCGCGGCGAGGTCGATCCATGATGGGCCGTCTGAAGA